>ERZ761607.68-NODE-68-length-255052-cov-48.106244_pt1 | contig 255052 bp, 251 predicted proteins | sample MGYA00511164_ERZ761607 | MGnify/ENA primary metagenome ERZ761607 (study PRJEB28899, sample SAMN02445080) | bioreactor sludge metagenome | biome: EBPR sludge | place: Australia: Brisbane, Thorneside Wastewater Treatment Plant | collected 2011-06-22 ... | reverse complement strand
CGCTAGAGTTTCCGTAAATGCATAAATTTCGGGGTGGACTCGAACCAAAAAAACAGGGGAGTCCAGACGGAATGAACCGAAGGTTCATGCCGTCCACCCATCGCTAGAGTTTCCGTAAATGCATAAATTTCGGGGTGGACTCGAACCAAAAAAACATGGGGAGGTGCGAGTCGCACAGCAAAGCTGTGCAATCGAGCCCTAACAAGGGATGATTGCGAGCTGGCGAGCAATCTTACCGTAGAATGAACCGAAGGTTCATGCCGTCCACCCATCGCTAGAGTTTCCTAGAAATGCTCGAATTTCCACTTGGTAGGTCTGCCCTCAATCTTTATGCTAAGCTTCTTTACGCTCATCTCTAATAGCGTAGCCAAATATGTAATTACAGATTGGAACTCCTAGAACTAATCCCCAGACACCGAATAGTTTTCCACCGATAGTAAGAATAATTAGAACTACTACAGGGTTCATACGAAGATGATGCCCATAGATCCTTGGATTAAGAATATAAGCTTCAACAATATGCACTATAGTGATAAGAGCTATTGCGAAAAGCATTAATGAGAATCCACCACTTTGTAGAGCCAATAAACAGATCGGAGTTGAACTGATAAACACCCCTGCGACAGGTATGAAACTACAGAAAAAAACTATGATAGATAAGAATGCCATTTTATCTCCAAGTCCTAATACCAAAAGACCGATGGCAGTTAAAAATGTATTTAAGAGAGCGATCATCAACTGAGCTTCAAGCGCTTTTCCAAGGACTCTGGCAAAATTTACTATAGTACCCGCAGTTTCATTATAAACAAACCTAAGTTTTGATTCCGCAAGAGATCTTGCTCCGTTAGTTAGGGATGGAAGATCTAATACGATCAAAAAGGAGAAGAGTAGGGAAAGTAGAAATACAGAACCGACTGCAACTGCACTCTTGCCGAAGTTGGCTATCCCACCAACTGTATCTTTTAGTGTTTGCTGTCCTGTTGTCTCGTCTCCAAAGCCTAAGAGGAGCTGCAAAATCTGTACTCCAACAGAATGTTTCTCCTCAAGATGCGCTTCAGGAAAAATCTGAGCGATTACTGGATATTTATTTGCAAGTTCAAATACAAGCTGGTCAAGCTCTGATAAATAAGTAGGAACTTTTTCAACAAAATTAAACGCCTCAACTCTTGCAGTTGGAATCAAATAAGCCCCAACTAAAACCAGGATAAGGAGTCCAAAAGAAGCTACAGATACAACTCTTAAAACCCTACTTTTAACCTTCGATGAAAGCCTGTCGACTGCGCTTGCCTGAATATAAGCAAAAACAAATGTCAGAAAAACTAAGAGAAAGAACGATCTTAGTAAATAAAGTACTAAAAACAGAGCACCCCAAACTAAAACTCTAGCAAGGACAGGGATTACTATGTGCCAAGGTTCGGGTCTATTCATTCCCAATTGTTGTTATAGAGGATTGGCTAAGCAACCGCAATTACCTGTGAGATAGGCTATCCTCACTGGGCGGGAGCAGGATCATTTGGATCTAATGGATCTGTCTCTAATTCGAATATTTCGACCCCATCTAAAAGCCCGTCTCCATCTGTATCATCAAGACTGGTGTCAGTACCGTATTTAAGAGTCTCAAAAACATCATAAACTCCATCTTCGTCCTCATCGCCATGGATCTTGTTAACCTTACCGGGGAGGGTATGGCGCAAGTATCTTTTAAACTGTCTAAACATTGCATCATAGCCACGAGAACTTGGATGAAGTGCATCAGAATTAAGTAATTGGTAACCTAAGTGATTAAATCTAAGATCTGTGGGTTTTAGCAGAGAATTTAAAGCAGAAATCTGAGTATTTAGTTCACGTACCCATGGACCCTGTCCAACTCGATTAGGAACCCAAAGATTTGATAGAATAATGAGTGGTGGAACATCGAGACTTCGTTTTGCATATCGATGAATCAGTGTCCTAATTCTTATAAGATCGTTTATTGTGTCTTCTGGTGAGAGTAGGCTCCAATAATTGTTAACCCCAACATAAAAGAAAATATAGTCAGCCTCTAATATTGCTCTTTTTACCTTGATTGAGCTCATGTTTCCTAAAAGAGGATGATATCGAAATCGCTTTCCTCTTAATGTTTGTTGTAATCTTGGAAGTAGCCAAAAGGTTCGATCGCCAGGAATTCCAAATGATTTTACAGATATTTCATGAATCTTTGCTTTTGCTCTCAATGGCCAACCACCTTTGCCACCAAAAGCATCATCTCCAGTTCCATAAACGATACTATCGCCAAGAATAACTACATTTACTTTTCCATCGCAGTTATAGTCAGGAACACCGCCAATCAGAGGGCATGCAATTGCTACGTTGCAAACTAATATGGAGAGTGCTCGAATCATGAGACTTGGGAAGGTATAGGATGGTATGACCAAATTCAATCTTTTTCTGTGCATTGTTGCTATCTATTTAATTTCTCTAGTTTTTTTTGAAGCACCTAATAAGCCTATAACCACATATTCCGAGCAGCATAAATCGGCACCTCCGAGTCTAATCTTTAGTCAGGATTTGGAACCTCAATATGCAAGTAAGCTCATAAAATCCGATGCCTGGAGAGTTGAAGAGTATTTAAAGAGTGTTAAAGAACGTCTTTCACTAAACGATGAGCAGACTTCTAGAGTTAAAGAAGAATTTAAAAGAGAAGTAAGTGGAAGATATTTATCCATCGATCAACGAAAACGAGTAGTAGAGCGGGCTCTTGGAGATGAGTATGCTAAAGAGTATTTAGAAGCTCTAGAGCTTGAAGAAAAATCACGGGAATCGGATGCAATTGATTCTGAGTTAGGTCGATTACTTCTAAAAGTCAGTCTATCTGAAAAGGAGAAAGAATTAGTTAGAGAAGTACTTCTTCAATCGAGGCAACGAATAAAGATTAAGCTTAATCAAAAAAATGAGTTGCTAGAGGAGATGATGGCTAAGCATTTTGATGAAGATAAAACCCCACTTCAATCAGGTTATCAAAAGCTTACCGAGCTCAATGATGAGATTAAAAAAGAAAGATTAGAGTTTATTTTCGATAACTTACCTCAGGAGCTTGCTAAGGAGCTCTCAGGGGTTATTGAGTAACGTTGCTAAACCAACACTTCTATCTCAATAATATTCTGTGATGAAGACTTTTTTCTTAGCCCTTCTTTTAGTCTCAACTGGATTCGCTGAATCCATTAACCTTAGTAAAATAAGTCTTCCTAAGACAAGCACGGCAGTTTTTAGGTACTTTGGGTTCAAAATATATACCTCAAGTATTTACAAAAATGTCTCTGTTGAAGCAGTTAAAGAATGGATGAAGGGCTCAGGTGCTCCAGTTCCAATAGCACTTAGCATTTTGTATCATCTTAACTTTTCAGCCTCAGACTTTGTTAAATCCGGAAGAGAATTAATAAAACAAAATCAAACAGTTGAATTTGACAGTATCGAATCAAGTCTTAGTCAGTTTGAGTCTTATTATTCTGATATTGTTAAAGGAGACAAATATCTTTTGCTTTTTAGCCCGGGAGAAGGGATTTCACTTCTAAAAAACGGGAAAGAAATGGGTCGTGTTAATAATGATGACTTTGCTCGAGCCTATTTAGGTATATGGCTTTCAGAGTTTAGCATTAGCGAATCATTTACAGCACAATTATTGCCGAACGAGGCAAAAAATTCGCCACTCAGTTGATTGATTTTCTAATCAATTTAATCCCTTAGGTTTGGTCTTATCCTTGCCATATAGACAGGACAATGCGACCTATTGAGCCAATATCATTTCAGCCAAAGGTAGTTAAATCAAAAGAAACCCTTATAGAAGAGTTTCATAAGTATCTTGATAAGATTACTGAATCTCTCAAAACAAGTGCCCCTAAGAGTGAACTTCCTGAGGCTTTACCGATTTCAGCCAGAAAAAAAGAGGTAGAAGAGCCAAAAGCATTTTTCCCTAGACCTAAAGTAGAACGTCATGATGGAGAGCGCCCTAAGCCATCAGCGGAGCAGCATATAAAAGAAAAAGCTGAAGAAAAGTCAGTAAAACCCAAGAAAAGTGATGAAAATAATAAAGATGTAGCTGTAGTTGGAAAGGAACAAGCTGATGTTAAACAAAAAGAAGATCAACCGAAGGAAGATGTTGAGTCAGTAGTTCAAGAAGTAGTTGCTCATGAATCAGTAGAGGAGGAGGTAGACCAGCTAGTTGGAGTTTATCCAGTAGATATTCAGGAGATAGAGGGGCTTGAAGCAGTAAAACAGGTTGAAAATGTTGAATTATTGGATGAATCAGCTGTCACTTTCGTTCCAGTATTAAGCGAAGACCCTTCAAAGGAAGTTGCACAAGAAATAGTTGAACTCCCAGGTGAAGAGGTAGTTATTGACGAGTCAGGAGCCGATCCACAACAACAATTTAGTGCAAATTTAGATCCAACAAAAGTTATTGAAGAGCCAATTGAGTCGCTTCCGATAGAGATAAAAGAGATAGTTTCAGAGTTTCTAGAGCAAAAACTAGATCAGAAAGATCTAAGCTCTCCAGAGAAAGAAGTTAAGCCATCAATACCAGAAGTTAGTGATATCCTAGTAAGCGATGTCAGAGCTGAATCAGCTAAAGATCTTGCTCCAGAGCTTACTCCTCCAGGGCTACTAATTTCTAACCTAATCCATTCTAACCTCATGATTTCTGGAGCTCTTTTGGCCTCAGGTAACTCACAGAGTAATAGAAGTGCTGACGAGGCAAAACCTAATTCAATAGCTATTTCGGCTCCAGCAGTTGAAAGTTCAAGAGGGGAAAAGAAGAGCGCATCTCGCATCGTTCGAATTCCACCAGCTCTTGAAGCTAGAACTCTAAAGCGAGTTGAGCAGGTATTAAGTGAGGTAGCTACTGCTAAAGAGACAAAATCGCTCTCTTTTAGGCTCGATCCACCAAGTTTAGGCTCAGTTAAGGTTGATATAAGCCTAAAAGATGGCGCACTTCATGCACGTATAGTTCCTGAAAGCAGCGCTGTGGGCAATTTCCTCCGGGAACAGGCCCATGAGCTGGTGATTTCATTAAGGAAATTAGGATTGAACGTGGAAAAAGTTGCCGTATCGATAGGATCTGAGACTGAACAAAGAGCAACGGAAGAACGTGCTCCAAGACAAAGAAAAGGAAAGTCTGGTAGCCAAGAGCACCACGAGCCTAAAGAAAATAAGGGGTCTGACTTAGACCACTGGGTGGCATAAATGACAACTATTGATACCTCAAATCTTCCAAGCTCTCTCACCTCGACTGGACAAACCGATAAGAGGAGTGCAGCGGAGGTTTCAAGAGATCAGTTCCTTCAGCTTTTAGTAACCCAACTTAAAAACCAGGATCCGCTTAATCCGATGGAAAATGATCGCTTTGCAGTGGATCTTGCAACTTTCAGTCAATTAGAACAATTGATGTCAATTAATGAAAAGATCAGTAAAGAGCCAGACAACACACTTAATTCAATAGCATCATATCTTGGAACTGAAGTTGTTCTTAATTCTAATGATGTACAGGTTTCTGGTGGAAATGGTGGACGCGTTGCATTTAATCTAACTAGTAACGCTCAAACATTAAAATTACAGTTATTGGATTCGAATGGAGCGGTTGTTGGAGAGAAGGAACTCTCAGCACTAAATGCAGGTAGGCATAGTGTGGAACTGGATGGATTGAGTGTACCAGATGGTACTTACAAAGCGCAGATTGTAGGTACTAATGATCGTGGTGCCCCACTTGGAGGTCCAGGATTTGTATCAGGAATTGTGAGCGGATTCGTTCCAGGTCCTGAACCAAAACTTCTGATTGGGAACAGGGAGATATCCCCAGAAGAGATAATCGAGGTAAGAGCAGCTAGCTAATATTTTTGGAGATTAGAAAACGTGTCGAGCATAGTTAACGGTTTATTCGCAGGTCGTTCAGGTATCGCCTCCCATGGTACAGCAATCGCGGTAGTGGGAGATAACATATCTAACTCAAGCACAATCGGCTTTAAGGCTTCAAGATCTGAGTTTGAAGACTTGGTATCCGGTGGACAAGCCTCAAACCGAGTTGTTGGTTCTGGCTCTCAGATTGCAGCAGTTAGTACGATCTTTACTCAAGGCACTCTTGAATCAACAGGTAGGCAGCTGGATCTTGCCATAGCAGGAAACGGATTCTTTGTACTCAATGATGGTGGGCAACGTTTTTATTCAAGAGCTGGAAACTTTAAAGTTAACTCAGCAGGATTTCTTGTTAACCAAAACAACTTAGAAGTTTTAGGCTTCCCAGCAGGTGGTTCAGGCGCTCTTGAGAGAATTAACATTAACAATGCTTCTCAGGATACAAATATTTCAACAAGCGAGATCACAGTTACTGGTAACGTAGATGCAAGTGCAACTAACCTTGCAGCCGGTACATTAGCTGCACTTAATGCGACTACCCCACGTGCTGGAACCGCAGGAGCAGGAACTGGAACATATGCTGATTTAAGTAATGCAGCCGAGTTTTCAACCGTAGTTGAGGTGTTCGATACCTTAGGAGCCGCGCATACAATTACTGTATTTTTCTTTAAGACAGCTACCAACGAGTATACTGCTCAGGCTTACGTAAATGCCGAAGAAGTTTCAGGCAGCCCAGCTGGTGATGCAGGAGAGCCAAGGTTGATTTATAACTCGGCTGGAACTGATGCCAATATCGTTTTACAGTTCAATCCTGATGGAACTCTAACCTCCACAAGTGAAACATCACTACAGCTTAGTGTTCCTTGGGCGAACGGATCTTCTACTTCATCTATAGATTTAGATCTTTCGAACTTCACTCAGTTCTCAACCCAGAGTAACGTAACTGCACTTACTCAAAACGGAAAAGGGGTTGGTTCTGTAGGAAGTATCTCTATCAGCCAAAACGGAGAGATCTTTGCTCTTTTAAGTAACGGACAAAGTTCTATAATTGGAACAATTGGACTTGTTAACTTCTCAAACCCTGAAGGATTAACAAGATCTGGTAATAACCTTCTTCAACAGTCTCCAAACTCAGGGGAGCCAATTGTTGGTCGCCCTGGGTCAGGAACTCTTGGAACAATCGAGTCAGGCAGGATTGAACTTTCAACTGTAGATATAGCTGACCAGTTCGTAAAACTGATCACTCTTCAAAGAGGTTTTCAGGCGAACTCAAGGATTATTACAACGATTAACCAGCTTCTAAACGATATTATTCAGTTGGCGTAACGGTTCAGTGGCGTTAGTATAGCCTCTGGATGAAGGAGTTGGACTCGGTAAGAAAAATTGCAAAGGCGATCTCTGCTGCTGAGAACGGAGACAACCGCATACTCCCTATACTAAAGGAAGCATTTAAGCTCTCAGGTAATGCCTATATCTTGGGCGTTACTGGTAGTCCTGGGGCTGGAAAATCAACTTTAGTTGATCAGCTTGCACTATTTGCAAGAACTTTAAATAAAAAAGTTGCAGTCTTAGCAGTTGATCCATCAAGTCCCTATACAGGTGGTGCAATCTTAGGTGATAGAATCAGAATGAGTCAGGCTGCCTCAGATCATTCAATCTATATTAGATCTTTAGCCTCACGTGGAGCATTGGGGGGACTTAGCAGAGCTGTTTTGGATAGTGTACATATTTTAGACGCTGCAGGGTTTGATCTGATCATTGTTGAAACAGTTGGAGTCGGGCAGGGAGAGGTTGATATTGTAAGAGTTGCAGATACTGTAATCGTAACCCTTGTTCCTGGGATGGGGGACGCTGTTCAAACCTTCAAGGCTGGTATTATAGAGATTGCTGATCTTTTTGTTATTAATAAAAGTGACAGAGAGGGCGCTGATCTTTTAGAGCGAGACCTTAATTTACTCTTAAGCTTAGGAGATCTTAAAGGCTGGAAGCCTATAATAACTAGAACCATTGCTACATCCGGGGAAGGGATAGGAAAACTTTATTCCTCAATCGAAGAACACCAAAAGTGGCTCAAAGATTCAAAACAAGGGGAAGTAAAAAATAAAAATAGACTAAGAGAAAAGATAAGGACAGTTGCAGTAGGAAGATTTTTATCAAAATTTTCCGAAGACCTGGCAAAACCTTTAGAAGAATCTGTTGAAAGATGTCTTATGAAAAAATCTGATCCATACACCGAAGCTGAGAAATTACATGCTTAAAAAGAAAGAGATCTGGATAGCAATCACTGCTCTTTTATCTATTTTAATTTACATAATTTTCGGAATTGAAATCCCCTTATTTGGAGTCCTCGCCTTAGGGGGAGGACTTTTGTTAATTGATCTTTTAAGAAAAGCAGTAAGGTTTGAGTTTGGTGCTGATCTGCTAGCAGGAATTTCAATTGTTGTATCTCTTATATTAGATGAGCACTTAGCTGGAGTAGTCATTGTACTGATGCTCTCTGGAGGTGAAGTGCTTGAGCAATTTGTAGTTGCCAAAGCATCCTCAAGTCTTAGGGCATTAATGAACAGAATGCCTAAAATTGCTCAAGTTATTGATGGTTCAAGAGTAAGGGAAATTCCCGTTGAAGAAATTACTACTGATCATGTCTTAGTGATTCTTCCTCACCAAGTATCTCCTGTTGACGGAACTGTTGTTGAGGGAACATCTGTAATGGATGAGTCGTTTTTAACTGGTGAGCCATACATGATGAGGAAGATCCCAGGCTCAGAAATTTTATCAGGCGCTCTCAATGGAGAGTCGATGCTAAAAGTTAGACCAACATCGAGAGTTAAGGACTCACGGTATTCTCAGATAGTGAGCACCATGAAGAGAATAGAGTCTGAGAAAACTCCAATTAGACGGCTTGGTGATAATCTTGGTGCCTGGTTTACTCCACTTGCTTTATTGATAGCTGGACTTGCATGGGGAGTTAGTGGAGATCCTTTGCGATTTCTCGCAGTTTTGGTTATTGCCACCCCCTGTCCTCTGTTAATTGCGATCCCTGTATGTATTATTGGAGCAGTATCAGTTGCTGCTAAACGCGGTATTGTAATTAGAAATCCAGCTGCTCTAGAATTGATACCTAAGTGTAAGGCACTTTTACTGGATAAAACCGGAACTATTACTTTTGGGTTACCAAGTGTTTATAGAATCTATTCGAATAATATATCTGAGGACGAGCTAGTCCAAATTACAGCAAGTTTAGAGCAATACTCAAAGCACCCCTTAGCAAAAGCTGTTCTTGAAGAGTCGAAAAAACGAAAACTTGTCCCACTTCCTGTAACTTCTGTTAGTGAAAAACCAGGTGAGGGTTTAAGTGGGGTCGTAAACGGAAAAAATATTGTAGTTACCAGCAGAAAGAAGCATCCAGTTGTTTACGACGAATTTGGACTAGAGTGTGTGGTTTTAGTAGATGGAAAGTTAGCAGGTCTATTCCAATTTCTAGATGCCCCACGACCTGATAGTAAACCTTTTATTGACCACTTAGAGGCCAGTCATGGGATCTCTCGTGTGGTATTAATATCAGGTGATAGAGAAAGTGAAGTAAGACGAGTAGCAGAGCTTGTTGGAATAAAGGAAGTACTCTTCAGCCAATCCCCTGAGGATAAAGTAAAACAGGTTGATAAAGAAAAAAATAAAACGATCTTTGTTGGAGATGGAATTAATGATGCATTAGCATTATCTCGAGCAACTGTTGGTGTTGCACTTGGAAAAAGAGGAGATATATCTGCTGAAGCATCTGACTGTGTAGTTTTAGATAGTGCTCTTTATAGAGTGGATGAGCTTCTTCATTTAGCTAGTAGGATGAAAAGAGTAATGCTCGTTAGCGTGATAGGAGGAATGGTCTTAAGTTTAGTAGGAATGGGATTTGCCTCATTCGGTCTAATTACCCCAGTCCAAGGAGCGTTAATTCAAGAGGGGATTGATCTATTTGCTGTGTTAAATGCACTCAGAGTTGCAAGAGAACCTAAAAGATTAGGGGAGATAGGGGCTGAAGGGTAGTAGGCTTGGGGGTCAGGCCTCCCGGCCTGACCCCCAAGTTTTTAGATTTCAGCTTACAGCAAGCGGCACACGGATATGCGGAGAACAGAGAAACAGATCTTCACCCCTTACCAAATATCTCCTTCCCCACCAAATTCCCTAAAACCTCTCTTGTTCCTCCTCCGATTGGCATTAATCTAAGATCTCGCCACCATCGTTCAGGAGGGAATTCGGTAGTATAGCCATATCCTCCATGAAGCTGAATTGCTTTATCGGCAAGTTCAACAAGTTCATCACAGACAAGTCTTTTAACAGCGGCGCAAATTCCGCGATTATCTTCACCTTTTTGAAGAAGTGCGATTGCTTTATCACAAAGGATCTCTCCATCTAAGATTACCCGTTTCATATCAATTAATATTTCTTGGATTAGATCGATATCAATTAATCGTTTTCCGAATGCAACGCGATCTTTACAGTATTGAATCGTTGATTTTAAACATTCCTTAGCACCACCTATCGATGTAAGGGTTAGCATTAATCTTTCCCAACTTAAGCTTTCACTACTTTGAATCCAGCCTTGACCCTCTTCTCCTAAAATATCATCATTCGAAACTCTAACATTTTCTAAGGTTAGTTCCGCTGTGTCAGAAGCAAGCCATCCAAGTTTTTTTAATCTCTTACTAACACTAAATCCAGGAAGTTTTGTGTCGACAACGAAGGTCGTAAATCCGTTGTAGCCTTTAGTCGGATCAGTTCTGCAAAGTAGTAGAACAAAACTAGCTCTACATCCATTTGTAATAAAAGTTTTAGCTCCATTTATAACCCACGAATCGCCATCTCTCTTTGCAGTTGTTCTTAGGGAGGCAAGGTCGCTTCCTGCTCCTGGCTCTGTGAATGCGTATGCCCCGATTTTTTCTCCGGTAATAGCAGGTGTGAGCCAAATATCTTTAAGTCTTTTAGAGCCAAAACGATCGAGTGCATGACCTACTACAAGTGAGTGCATATTAACTCCGACAGTAAATCCTACACTTGGGACTTCCCCAAATGTTTCACACCAGGCAGCAGCTAGCTCGTAATCTCCACCAACACCACCAGAGTCTTCATTGATTAGGAGCCCTAAATAACCTGCTTCCCCTAGGGTTTTAAATATCTCACTAGGAAAGTCTCCCTTTTCCTCCCATTCGTTAACATGAGGGGTCACCTTTTGTGCCAGGAATTTTCTAAGGGAATCTATAAAATTTTGATGTTCTTTATAACGCACAAACCCATTTTTACCGTTAAGCTCGTAAAAAGAGCAAGCTATTATGGTATCTTCAGAACAGCTGATCTAGAATCGAAGCTTCATGGTTACAAAAGATCAGATAATTGAGGTTTTAAAGACGATCGAGGATCCGGAGCTTTTTCTTGATATATGGTTTTTAGGTTTAATTTATGGGATCGAGATTGAAGAGAGTAAGGTTAAAATTGAGATGACTTTTACAACTCCAATGTGTCCCGCGGGGCCTTTGTTAACAAATCAGGTAAAAGAAAAAGTAGGAGCCTTAGAGGGAGTAAGCTCAGTTGATCTAACAGTTGTCTTTTCCCCTCCCTGGACTCCTTCAGATGAAGTAAAAGGTCTTTTAGGGATGCTATGAAGATATCAAAAGAGCTTATTGAAATGGAGCAGTCGCTAAGAGCGGCGCTTAGCTCAGGTGATGATCTTCATTCTATGTTGAAAGAGTTATTTTTAGATCCTGATTTTAAGGAGCAAAGTGCTTTACTTGTTCTTGTTGCAAAACTTGAAGGAGAACTTCTAAGCCCAACTCCTGTTTCATTATCTGTTTGGGCTAATGAGACTATATCAAGAGTAGGTTTTGTTTCAAAAGATTCAGTAATATTTAGATCCACTAAAGTAGAAGGAAAATCATTAATAGTAGATGGTCTAAAAGTTTATTTAGCTGAAGATCTAGTAGTAGAAGATTATAGCTGTGTTGATAAAACACAAAATTATGAGTTCGTTAAACTAAAAGAATTTAAGGGAAAAGAGATAAATTCATCGTTTCCATTTTTGCTTTTAGCATCAGAAATGTGTGGTGTAATGAAAGCAGCGATCTCAATGACTGTAGATTATGCAAAAACTAGAGTTCAATTTGGTGTTCCGATAGGAAGTTTTCAGGCAGTTGCTCATCCATTAGCTGATAGTTATGTCAAAGTAGAGGGTCTCTCCGCTCTGACTCAGTTTTCAGCCTGGGCATTTGATAATTCACCCTCTCAGTCAGATTTAACAGCATTTTCAGCCTGGAAATTCGCTGAAACTCATGGGGCTTTAACTGTTGAAAGGGCTATCCAGCTTCATGGTGGAGTTGGATTTACTTATGAGTATCCACTTCATAAGTATTTAAGAAGGGCAAAGGCTTTAGAAGTTTTAGGTGGGGATCAATCGACTAATTTATTAGAGAGTATATGAAAGAATATTTTGTTTGGCTTGCAAAGATCGTGACAGTTTTTGTTTTAGTTATAATGTTTTTTGGAGCAATAAGCGCATCGCAGCTTTCAAAAGATCTTACACCTAAAACTGGAGCAAGAGTTGGAGTCGTAAGACTTGAAGGGATGATAATGGATGTTTCAGATATCCTTAGCCAACTTGATGAGTTTGTAGAGGATAAATCAATTAAAGCCATTGTTATTAGGATTGATTCTCCAGGAGGAGCAGTTGGCCCGTCTCAGGAGATTTATTCTGCGGTTAATAGAGCAAAATCAATAAAACCAGTTGTATCAAGCATGGGAGCAGTTGCAGCATCAGGGGGGCTTTATGCGGCGATGTCCTCAAGTAAAGTTTTTGCTCAGCCAGGAACCTTAACAGGCTCAATTGGGGTGATAATGCAGATACCTAATTTTAGTGAGCTTTCCAGTAAAGTTGGCGTCTCAGTTGTGACTTTAAAAAGTGGTGATCTTAAGGATGCAGGTAATTCATTTAGGCCGATGACTGAAAGTGAAGCACAGTATCTGACTGATACTGCAAAAAAAGTTCATGAACAATTTATAAGAGACATAGCAAAAGGAAGAAGTCTTGATATTTCAAAAGTCAGAAGTTTTGCAGATGGAAGGGTTCTAACTGGAGAAGAGGCTAAGAACTTAGGCTTGCTTGATGAATTTGGAGATATGTATGAAGCAGCAAGAGCGGCCTTGGAGATTTTAGAAATCAAGGAAAAGCCGGTTCTTGTTGAAAAGCATAAGCCTTTTCAGGAGCTAAGAGAAATATTACAGAGCAGTAAAACACTAATAAACTCCCTTACACCACAGTTTAATAGCACACTACTTTTGGTTAGCCAGTAATGAAGATTGCAGTTGTTGGTCTGGGAGTTTTAGGAAGAGCTATTGTTTCAAGATGGCTTCAAACTAAAGTTCTGGGAAAGCAAAATCTTTTTGGGATCTCCTATAAAAAAGAAAAAAATCTGCCTATAAAATTAACAACCAACTATAAAGAAAAAGCTGATCTATATGTGATAGCTGTAAAGCCTCATTCATTAGGGTCTGTTCTTGATAAACTATCTCCTGGTTCTAATCTTGTTTCCTTAGTCACTGGAGTTCCAATAAGTGCTTATAAAAACTTTAATGTTGCTAGGGTAATAACAAATACACCTTCCTTAATAGGGGCAGGAGTAAGCGCAGTGTCATTTAGTGAGAATTTTAAAAGAAAAAAAGATGTGTTTAAGCTTCTTTCAACTCTTGGTGAGGTTGTTGAGCTTTCAGAGAGTAACTCTGATGTTTTAACTGCACTGACTGCTAGTGGGCCTGCGTTTTTTTATACTATGGTTGAAGCCCTAGCTGATGGTGCAGTTGCGATGGGTCTTAGAAGAAAGGATGCTTTAAGGCTTGCAGCTCTTACAATGCGAGGTGCAGCAGAAATGGTTTTATTTACTGGCACTCATCCAGCATCTCTTAAAGATGATGTTACTACCCCATCTGGGTGCACTATAGAGGGGCTTCATGTTCTTGAAGAGGGGAATATAAGGGCAACTCTGGCTAGAGCCTTGAGGGTGACTACTGAGAGGGCAAGAGTTTTAGGAAAAGTAGCCAGAGATTAAAAAAAAGTTGACTAGTGAATTTTTGATTGTATCATCCCCACAATGTTAGAACATGATCCTATTCAAGAAAAAGTCGCACGAGTAAAACTTTGGAAGGATAATCCAGCACATAAGGGAACTTTAGCTGTACTTACTGGATTTGTTAAAGGACATCAACCAACTAATCAAGCAGAGCTAGAACTTTTTAGAGAATTTTCGTCTGGTGGAAGTATTCATCCGGCAATCGCTAGAGCACTAGGAGTAGGTCAAAGCTCTGTATCAGTTACAACCACAAGCCGATCAGTGTCTCAACGACCTACAATAGATTTAAAAAATGAAGATTCCAAAATTCAAACAGGTTCTAGTGGTGTTACAATTCAATCCCTCGTCGGGGAAGATGCAAGTTTTTTTTACGGTGAATTAAAACCCACCACTAGAGCACGGTTTGAAGATATTTATCAGTTTACAAGTCAGCTAAACGGTTCCGTGGAATTCAGGCGAAGTATTGCTGATCTTATCTTATCAGGGCTAGAAAGCGATCAAATGGTTTATTTACTAGAAGATCCAAAATTCAAAGATGAAGTTAAAAAGATCAGTAAATTAGCTGTTACTGAGCAAGAGGTCGTGTTATCATACCGGACACTAAGAGAGAAATTTCTACCCGAACCTACCTTTTAAGCCCATTTTTAACATCTTTCATATAATCGTACTGGAATGCAGTATTTGCCCCTTCAAGAATCATACTTATAGGTTTAGTAAAAAAATTTAAACCAGGTACGAAATTTAATACTGAAAGAACTGGCCCGAGCCATTTCATCATCTTGCCGAAAGTTTTACCAAGCCAACTTTGTTTTTTGTGTTTAAAGAAATATGGCAAACCACTTTCTTGGTGCTGAGCTATTCTATACATAACTCCTCCACCATCAACTGCAAAACCTGCTTGAGGATTTTGAACAAAATTTTGAAATGATGTCATAAATTTATCGGCAAACTCTGCCTTTCCGGCATAATGTTTCTCTGAGTATTGGTTATTAATCTTTAGATCCTCAATCGCAACTCCTGATAATAGACTTATCTCCGCATATTTTTTGTTTAGCTCATCAGGGATCGTTTGATTTTTAAAATGAATAAAACCTCCATGTTTACTCCAAGCTACATACCCTTTTTCAGCATCCCCAGCGCCTCCTGCTTTTTCTACCATCTCTGCTACTAGCTTTTGCCATTCCTGGTTAAATACATTATTTCCACCCATTCTTCTTAGATCTTCTGCTAGCATGGGGGTAGGAATATTGGACATTAGGTAGTGCGGTGTAGAGGGTTTTAGGTTATCCACTACCTGACCTAAGGCTTGTTGTGGAGCACTCCCCATTGGCTTTAAAAGCTTTATTAGATCAATAATCTGTTGATTCTGCTGCTGTAGGGGCTGAACTGGTGTTATCATACACTAGTTCTATCGGAAAAAATGTTTAAGAGTTTCCTCTGTTGAAGGTCAGTCTAAAGACTGACCAACCACAGATTGCTGTATTCTATTCTGCAAGGACCTCTTCGGGTGGCCACTGGTCATAGCAGCGCTCCTTACATCTCCTTTTTTTGTCTGGCTCAAGAAGTCCAAAGCTTGCATTGCAGCAACCGATGCAAGTCTTTCTATCTCTCTTTTTTAAGCAAGCCAGAATTTTATCCTCATCCCTGTTTATGCTCTGTATTGCATCACTTAGGATATAAGGATCTAGCCCCCTCTCAAAAGCAAAGTCTAATAAATCTTGATCGAACCCTTCAGCATGAACGCTTAGGGCTAGGAATACCCCCAATAAAAACCTCATAAAAAACCCTCCATCCAGGTATCAGAAAATTTCGTAGATCTGTATCAGAAAAAATCGCAGTGCCTGTTTCTAGCTACGATTTTATACCCCCAATCTCTTAAGGGTTTTGGGATTAGTTTTAGAAGATAACCCAAGAGCTTATAAGCTCTTCCAAGATGTAGTAATATTTCAATCACGGCGTCACTAAAAATGTAAGCATTCTCGCCTCTTACTACTATCAAAGAATCAACACCCCCTAGTTTGGATAGCCAAAGCTGGCCAGTTTCGGATTGGAGTGGTTCAAAGATAATTCCATCAGAAGATCGTTTGGCCAAAGAAACAATCGCACTACAAAATCCACAATTTCCGTCATATAAAACCAACACGTAATTATTTAATATCACTACTCAAATTTTTACACACTAGTGCCGATAAAGGAGAGGTGTTGAAGTTTCTAGTCTCAATTCCATGTCTTATTCTTTGGGGTTCAATACTCTTCTGGCAGTATGAATCACTTTTTGGGCAGGTTGAGGGAACTGCAGAAAGGGTTGCGGCTCGTATTTCAAGTTCATTAGCTGTTTCTCTAAGGCAGCAAAATTATGAACAGATAGATAAAATTCTTGAGGCTGAAATTAGTGATCCAATTATTGATAGGATTCTCGTTTTCAAGAATGTGAATGGCTCAAGCGATCTTGTTGTTGAAAAGGGAGTTAGAGTTGAGGGAATCGAAAAGATAGCAGATGTTAATAGCAAGGGGGGTAGTATTGGATTTGTAGTTGTAACTGGCTCAAGAAGCTGGATAATGAAGACCTTTATACCATTAGCTCTTCTGTTAACACTTTTATTTGTGCTTCTTGAGGTGCTGTGCCTCTTTTTAGCTAGGGCATTTAAGAGAAGTCAGGAGCTGAGAATTCTAGCAGAAAAGGCTAATACTACTAAGTCAGAGTTTTTAGCTAATATGAGCCATGAACTTAGAACCCCATTAACCGGGATATTAGGAATAGCAGGGATTTTATTAGAACAAGAGGGTGATCAAGAGAGAAGAGACCTAATTGAGACTCTAAAAAATTCAGGAGAAACTTTGCAAAAAATAATAAATGATCTCCTGGATCTATCAAAAGTTGAAGCAGGTAAGATGGAGCTTGTACCTGAGCCATTTTCCCCAGAGATATGTCTTAAAAGATCGATAGAATTGCTAGAATCTGTATCTAAGCAAAAGGAGATAACATTGATATTCGAATCTAATAATCTTCCTGAGTGGCTTTTCGGAGATGAGCATCGTATTAGACAAATATTATTTAACTTACTTGGAAACGCTATAAAATTTACACCATTTGGCGGTTCAATACTGATCGTTGGCGAATGGCTAAATGGAGATCTGCTAGTGCATGTTACAGACACAGGTATGGGAATACCTCTAGAAAAACAGGCAACCATTTTTGAGCCATTTATTCAAGCAGATAGCTCAATAACACGTAAATTTGGAGGTACCGGTTTAGGGCTTACAATAACAAAAAAACTTTCTACCCTCATGGGTGGAGAACTAACTGTACATAGCAGACCAGACTTAGGAGCAAGATTTACTGTACGGTTACCGCTATCTGAATATCAGTGTGTAGATAAGCAGATAGAAACACAGAATGTATCATTATTGGGTAAGCGAGTTTTAGTTGTAGAGGACAATAAAGTGAATCAGATGGTAGCTAGAAAAATATTAGAAAAGAGAGGGCTTATTGTTGAAATAGCTGACGATGGAGCCCAGGGAGTCGACAAAACCAAAAATGGCGTATTCGATCTTATACTGATGGATCTTCACATGCCTGTTTTAAGTGGGCTTGATGCAATTAAAGAGATCCGAGCTATGGGACTGAAGCTTCCTATAATTGTAATGACAGCAGATGTTATGGAGGCACAAAAGCTCAAAGAGATGGATTTTATAGAAGGAATTTGCACGAAACCGTTCAAAATAGAAGATCTGATAGGACAAATTCGGTCAATCGCCCACATTCAATATAACTAATCGCTAAATTTTTCTGAAGCACTAGCTATTCGCTCACGTTTCTCCTGAACGCGTGCTTGAACAGATTCTACATCATTTAGAGTGAATGGTTTTACCAAATATCCTGATGCGCCAGCATTTAAAGCTTCGACCTCATCCTCTGGAGACTTAAATTTTGAAGTCATTACAAGAATTGTATCTTTACCTTCATATTTCTCACTAAGCCTTCTTAATAGCTCAAAAGCACTAAGGCCTCCCAAGACTGAATCAACAAATATTATTTTTGGAACCCATCTCCAGGACTTCCCTTGAACTAGCCTTAAACAACGGGTGCCGTCTGACACTTGTGTCACCTTAAAGCCTCTTTCAGATAGCTCTTTGGCAAGCGTTCCTCGCTGCTCATCGTCTCCATCAACTACAATTACAGGTCCTTTCATTGGTAATTATTCTTATAAACGGATGAATTCTTGGATATCTTTAGTTAAAATATTGATTAATTTGATAAGCTAAAGCAATGAGTTGCCTATTTCACCTTCAGGATCCTTTGACAGTGATTACGGCTGGTTATGACAAGGAATTGCCGAAAAGACTGCTCGCCGAGCTAGGGTTTGTTGATTTTGATCTTAAACGTGATAGTGAAGGCGCTCCAATCTGGCCAAAAGGGGTATCTGGATCGATCTCGAATATAAAAAAGAAAACTGAGTTCACCGCAGTTAGTGTAAGTAAATCGTTACGGAGTATTGGAATTGATATCGAGCTCTTATCAAGGGCAGAGACAGCATTTAGGTGTAGATCGATGTTCTTAAAAGAGGAAATTTCTGTTTCCCCAGTTGAAAGTCTTTTATGCTTTTCTGCAAAGGAAGCGATATATAAAGCACTGCATCCGCTTATTAAAAAAAGATTTTGGTTTTCAGCAGTTTCTGTAACAGAGATAAATGAGAGAGAGATTATTCTAAAGCCGGAAGATTTTCTTGTGGGCTATGGTTTTATAGAGTCATTTAAAGTTGAGTACAAAATTTTTGATCAGATCTGTTTTACGATGCTGAAGATTTGTTGAGTGAATTGCTTGGGGGTCAGGCCGGGAGGCCTGACTAGGCAAACGCTAGCAGCTGCCTGGTCAGGCCTCCCGGCCTGACCCCCAAGCAAAAAAGGGAAGCTCTACCTAGTCAAAATCTCAACCCCACTCTCTGTAACTAGCACCGTATGCTCCCATTGAGCAGATAATGATTTATCTTTAGTTCTAACTGTCCAACCATCAACTTTTGAAAGAACTGTTTCATGACCTCCAGCATTGATCATGGGTTCGATAGTAAAAGTCATACCTGGCTTTAGAAGGTCTCCAGTGCCATGTTTGCCAAAATGAAGTACCTGCGGAGCCTCATGAAAATTTCTACCAACCCCGTGACCTGTATATTCTCTTACAATTCCATAACCAAGTCCGGTGCTCTCTATGAATTCTTGAATTGATGCGCCGATATCACCAACTTTTGCACCAGGTTTAACTGCTTCAACCCCAACCATGAGAGCATCAAAAGTCGTATCAACTAACTTTTGGGCATCTTTTGAGCAGGCTTCTCTCCCACCAACGAAGTACATCCTACTTGAATCGCCATGGAACCCATTTAGATAACAACTAACATCAACATTTACGATATCTCCCGATTTTAAAAATTCAAATGGGCTTGGAATTCCATGGCAGATAACATCGTTAATAGAGACACAGGTTGATTTAGTATACCCCTTATAGTTTAGAGTTGAAGGGGTAGCGCCTGCTTTAAGAGTTTCATTGTGAATAAAAGTATTGATTGATTCTGTTGAGATCCCAGGTTTAATTATATCTCCAACACGATCTAATAGTGATGCTACAAGCTTACACGAAGCCCTCATCTTTTCGATCTCATCTTTTGATTTAATAGGTATCTTAGCCATTTGCTAGTTTCACAATTCGTCTAAATTCATCAGCTGCAACAGGGGTTACGCTTAATCTTGAGCCACGTTTTAATAGTATAAGATTTGTTAGTTTAGGATCTTCCCTAAGTTCTTGCAGTGCCACTATTCTCTTAAACTTATCAACATACTTTAGATCTGGACACGCCCATCTTGGATTTTCTTTTGTTGAAGCTGGGTCAAAGTACTCACTTTTTTTATCAAACTGAGTAGGGTCAGGGTAAGCCTCTTTAAAAACTTCTGCCATTCCGGCCACTCCTACGGGTTGATCGTTTGAATGATAGATCAGAACAAGATCCCCCTTTTTCATCGATTTAAGGAAATTCCGTGCCTGGTAGTTTCTAACCCCGTCCCAAAGGGTAATTTTAACCTTTTTTAGGTCATCAATTGAAAATACTGAAGGCTCTGTCTTAACTAACCAGTGTTTCACAAGAGGGATGAGTATAAAGGATAACTAATAGTGTTTCTAGACGGACAAGGTCAAAAAGTAATACATTAAAGTCTGTGGCAACTCTTGGAACAGCACAAAATATTACCAGAAAAAAGAATAAATTAGAGGAAATGCTTCTCTCGCATCGAAAAGATACTACTCCAAAACCTGATGAACCTTCTTCAAAAAGACATACTGAACGTGGGAAGCTTCTTGTTCAGGACAGAATAGAAAAATTACTTGATCCAAACAGTGAGCGAGTAGAAATTGCTGAGCTAACAGGTCTTGGAATTTACGGAGAAAGACCAGGTGCTGGAATTAAAACCGTAATCGGAAAGATCGAAGGTACTCTTTGCATGGTAGTTGCAAACGATGCAACAGTTAAAGGAGGAACTTACTTTCCATTAACAGTGAAAAAACATCTCCGAGCTCAGGAGATCGCTCTCGAAAATAATCTTCCTTGTGTTTATCTAGTCGACTCAGGTGGAGCATTCTTGCCGATGCAAGATGAAGTGTTCCCCGATAAAAATCATTTTGGAAGGATCTTTTATAATCAGGCCATTATGAGCTCTAAAGGGATCCCTCAGATCTCTGTAGTAATGGGATCATGTACTGCTGGCGGAGCCTATGTCCCTGCGATGAGTGATGAAGCAATAATCGTAAAAAATCAAGGAACCATATTTTTAGGTGGGCCTCCATTAGTCAAAGCAGCAACAGGTGAGATCGTTACAGCAGAAGAGCTTGGAGGAGGAGATCTTCATGCAAGAGAATCTGGGGTTGTTGATTATCTTGCAGATAACGATGAGCATGCTCTTTGGACAGCAAGAAGAGTAGTTTCTAATCTTAATATAAAACAAAGGGATAATAGGTCTAAAAGACCAACTCTTCCAAGATTTTCCCCAGAAGAGATTCAATATCTAATCCCAGAAGATCCAAAAGGCTATTTTCCAATGCGAGAGATACTTGCAAGGCTTTTGGATGATTCCTACTTAGACGAGTTTAAGGAAAATTATGGTAGTACTCTTATATGTGGATTTGCACATATAGATGGATATCTAATAGGTGTTCTTGCAAATGACGGGATATTATTTTCAGAAAGTTCATTAAAGGGCGCACACTTTATTGAGCTATGCTGTAAGAGAAAGATTCCACTTCTATTTGTTCAGAATATCTCCGGCTTTATGGTAGGAAAAGAATACGAAAAACGTGGAATTGCAAAAGACGGTGCAAAGCTAGTTTCTGCAGTCGCAACAGCCAATGTCCCTAAAATTACTCTTATAGTAGGAGGTTCATTTGGAGCAGGAAACTACGGTATGTGTGGCAGGGCATATTCACCCAGATTTCTATTCTCCTGGCCAAACTCAAGAACTGCCGTAATGGGGCCAGAACAGGCAGCAAAAGTTTTAACTCAGATAAAAAGAGATGCCGGAAGTGGAAATGAAGAAGAGCTTATAAAGTATGAAGAAAAGATAAGGGGGCAATATCTTACACAATCAGAGGTTTGGTATGGAACTGCTAGACTTTGGGATGATGGAGTAATTTTGCCTCATGAAACGAGAGATGTTTTATCGCTTTCGTTAGAAGCTAGCCTTAGATCCCCAATTCAAGACTACACCCCAGGAATTTTTAGGATGTGATGAAGGTCTTAATCGCTAATAGAGCCGAGATATCAGAGCGGATTCAAAGGTCTATACCCAATAATAAGGTTATATATACCTACTCCGACCGAAGTCTACCGTTTGTTAAAAATGCCAAAAATAAACAAGAAGTCTCAAGCTATCTTGCTATAGATGAAATACTTGAGGCTTCAAAAGATTGCGAAGCGATTCATCCAGGATATGGATTTCTCTCTGAGTCAGCAGAGTTCGCTGAAGCGGTTCAAAAAGCAGGACTTGTATTTATTGGCCCGACCCCTGAGCAGATGAGGATGTTTGGAGAGAAGATTAAGGCAAAAGAGATTGCAGTTAGTAAGAAAGTTCCCTCATTGGAGCAGATTATAATCGGGAGTCAGGTCCCCGACATAAGTTCTTTTATAAAAAAACATGGCTTTCCTCTGTTAATAAAAGCCTCCGGTGGAGGTGGCGGTAGGGGGATGAGAGTTGTAAGAGCTGAAAGCGAAATCGAGTCTGCGATCACATCAGCCTCAAAAGAAGCAAAAAGTTTCTTCAATAACCCTGATGTTTTTATTGAGCCTTACTTAGAAAATCCAAGACACATAGAAGTCCAGATAATTGGAGATAAATTTGGAGATATAAGAGTTCTAGGAAGTAGGGAATGCTCAATTCAAAGAAGGCATCAAAAAATTATAGAAGAAGCCCCACCTATATTAGACGATAAAATACTATCAAATATTCAAAATGAAGCCTTGAAGCTCTTTAGCGAATATCATGGTTTAGCAACAGTCGAATTTTTACTTGAAGGAGATAAGTTTTATTTTCTTGAGGTGAACACAAGACTACAGGTTGAGCATCCAGTGACAGAGGAAGTTACAGGGCTTGATCTAGTGCTACTTCAGTATCAGGTTGCAAGTGGTAAAAAACTAAAAGATATCCTACCAAAAGAAGTTAAAACTAAGGGACATTCTATTGAAGCTCGTGTTTGTGCTGAAGATAAAAACTTCTTTCCAAGCTCAGGATATCTTAGAGAGTTTCTGATTCCAGAAGGAGTTAGAGTTGATAGTGGTTATAGGGCTGGAAATTATGTTTCTACAGATTATGATTCAATGATGGCTAAAGTCATAGTTCATGAGGAAAACCGAGAAAAGGCAATCTTAAGAATGCTAGAAGCTTTAGATAAATTTCTAATATTAGGAGTTGAGACAAATCTTCCGGTGCTTTACCAGGTGACTGAGAGTAGGGAATTTAAAAAACCATATAATGTAAGGTTCTTAGACTCGTTTAAGTTAAAAGAGTTAGTTCCAGGGAACATACTACATAGGTCAGCAGTAAGTCATGTTTTATATGGTAAAGGAGAAGTTGAAGAGGAGAATTTGGCTCCAAAAGTTGAAGCTACCTCTCATATAGCTAGCGAAGGTGATATTTTCTCTCCTTTGCCCGGAGTTATTAGTAAGGTTTTGGTTAAAAAGGGTGAAAAAGTCAAAGCTGGAGAAACACTCTTAGTTTTAGAGTCAATGAAGATGGAGCATCCGATTAAGGCACTCTTTGATGGAGAGGTGAAGGAGGTTTTAGTTTCTCAAGGTACAACCGTTCAAAAAGGAGCTCTGTTAGTTAAGGTTTTATGACTCCTGAGGAGATCTTAAAAGAGATTAAAGAGTCAAAGCTAGGGCTTATAGATTTCATACATCAAAAGTCGTTGGCACTTCTTAGTAAGGATGAGGAGCTAAAGTTAAATGCTTTTAGATTTGTTGATGTATTTCCCTCGTTAAGAAGTAGCTCAGAGGTTTCAAAAATTTTAAGAGCGTACCTAAGTGCTCCACTAAACAGAACATATCCTATCTTAGGAAAGCTCTTAAAGTTAGGCACGATTACTGGAATCTCTCTAGTTACAAAATTCTTCGCTTCTTGGGGGATTACAATCTTAGCAAGCAAAGTAATAGCAGGAAGGACTGCAAAGGATGCAATCCCAAAATTGAAATCTATTCTTGATTCTGGCCAAGGATTCACAGTTGATCTTTTAGGTGAGTACTGCGTGTCAGAAAAAGAGGCTGAAGTTTATAAAGATAGATATCTTGAGGTTTTAAATTCTCTCTCGAAGAAATTTACACCAGGAAAAGATAGACCAGGTGTACCTCTTTGTATTTCAGTAAAACTCTCAGCACTATATTCTCAGACAGATTATCTCAACTTTGATAAAAGTGTTGAGGTAATTTCATTAAGAGCAAAAGAGATCGTAGCACGCGCAGAAGAAGTCGGTGCTCAGGTCTATATTGATGCAGAGGATACTGCCACTAATCAGATTATATATGCGGTTTTTGAAAAGTTATTCTGTCAAGATTTCCCAAAGATAAAATATCCTGGGATCGTTTTACAGTGCTACCTTAAAGATTCTTTAAATACTTTTAACAGACTAAAAGATATAGCAGTGAAAAGAGGATCTCCTATAGCAGTTAGACTTGTTAAGGGTGCTTATTGGGATGTTGAAAGAGCATTAGCAATTCAAAATGGATTCGATATACCTGTTTTTGAATCAAAAAAAGAAACAGACAGAAACTTTGAAGTTTTGTCAGATAAGCTCGTAGAAAATTCGGATTATTTTTTGCCAGGCTTCGCGGGACATAACCTATTCTCCCTTTCATACGGTATTAATCTAGCAAAACAAAAAGGGATAAATTTCGAAGTTCAAACACTTTATGGAATGGCTGATACTCTTAGTAATGCCTTATCAAAAAGAGGGGTGTTTGTAAGGCAGTATGTGCCTATTGGTGAACTTATTCCAGGCATGGGATACTTAGTTAGACGATTAGTTGAGAATACATCAAATGAGGGATTTTTAAGGAGTCTATGGGATGTTTAAAAATGAACCATTTACTGATTTTACAATAGAAGAAAATAGAAAGCTTCTCTTGTCTGCATTAGAAAGGCTTAGTCTTGGTAGCAAGGTTCCGTGTATCCTAAAAGGGGATGAAGTTTTTACTAAGGAAACCCTAGACTCAGTTGATCCAAGTGATCCTAAAGTAATTGTAGCTAGTTCATCATTGGCTTCAATCGATTTAGCCCAAGAAGCTATTCATATATCAAAGTCCTCAAAATGGGAGTATGTGCAGGATAGATCTAAGATTCTTAAAAATGCTGCATCTATCATGAGAGTGCGAAAACATGAACTTTCAGCACTGATTATAAGGGAGTCAGGAAAGCCATGGCGTGAAGCAGATGCAGATGTAGCAGAAGCGATCGATTTTTGTGATTACTATGCTGATGAGTGGGAGAGATTGCAAACTCCTGAGAAAACAATGGAAGTTCCTGGAGAGGATAATTACTATTTTTATCAACCTAGAGGAATTTCGGTCGTAATAAGCCCCTGGAATTTTCCGTTTGCAATTCCCTGCGGAATGGTTGTTGCAAGTCTTGTCTGTGGAAATACTGTAATTTTAAAACCTGCTGAGCAGACCCCAAGAATTGGATATGAGCTTGTTAAAATTCTACTAGAAGCTGGAGTGTCAAAGGATGCACTTCATTTTTTACCAGGGCTAGGAGAGGTAGTAGGGGATTATCTTGTTAAATCGACTGATATATCGTTAGTAGCATTTACTGGATCAAAAGCTGTAGGGCTTTCGATAATTGAAGCTTGTGGAAAAGTTTCTAAAGGACAGGAATCGGTAAAGAAAGTTGTCTGCGAAATGGGTGGTAAAAACGCAATTATTGTTGATGAAAGCGCAGACCAGGATGATGCAATTAAAGGAATAATTGACTCTGCTTTTGGATTCGCAGGGCAAAAATGCTCTGCATGTTCAAGATTAATCATAGTTGGCGATCAATATGAGGAACTTGTTTCAAGACTTGGTGATGCTGTTCGAAACATCCGCGCTGGAGCTCCAAAAGATCCAGCTACTTTTTTACCTCCATTAATTGATAGTGAAGCTCAAAGTCGAGTTCATAAAGCAATACAAAACTCAGGACTTAAAGTATTCGCTCAAAGTGAAGTGCCTAAAGATGGTTACTTCATCCCAGCTACGCTTTTTAAGGATGTGCCATTAGATCATCCGATATTTTTATCTGAGCTTTTTGCCCCTGTTTTAGCTGCTGTAAAAGTTAAAAGTTTTGATGAGGCTCTAAGGGTTGCTAATAGTAGTGAATATGCACTTACTGGCGGAGTATTTTCAAGAGATCCAGAGAATCTAGAACGAGCAAAGCGAGAATTTAAAGTTGGAAATCTGTATCTTAATAGAAAGATTACTGGAGCCTTAGTAAAAAGACAGCCATTTGGTGGATTTAAGATGTCAGGAGTTGGATCAAAAGCAGGTGGTAGAGATTATCTTTTACAATTTGTTGAACCAAGAGTTGTGACAGAGAACACGATTAGAAAGGGGATGATTTAGCTAGGACTTCGTCTAATAGTCCTTGTAATTTAACTACTTCTTTTGGAAGTTTGGCTAATACATCCTCATCTGTAACATTCTCAGTAAATTTGCCATCCTTGTCAGGTTTTCCAAGCTGAAGATAAGTTCTCTCATAAAGGGACTCAATTAGCCCTGATATATTTTTGCAGCAGCTCAATATTGGCTCAGCAGTGTGAAGATCTTCAGAAGCTTTTAATAGTCTAAAAACTATAGAACTTGTCCTTATTACGCCAATTTCATTTGTGGGCCATCTAAGGGTAAGATTTAAATTAATAGCAAAGGCACAAGTGCTAAGTGTTGCTCGCAGATAATCTAAAGCTGTCTCTTCTCCTCGCACTTTAGCCGCTCTATAACCTGCATGAATTGTATTGCTAGTCCAATTTGCTGTGAAATCCTCTAGCTCATGCATCATGTCAATAAACTGTGTGTGGATGAGATCAAAACTACGATGAGAACCACAAAGAATTGTTCTCAACAATCTGCGTAGTTCTCGGTTATATGAGTTGTTTTCTTCCAGGAGTTCGAGTGATCTACCTGGGACTCCAGCTAAACCTAAAGCCTCAGCAAACATCTCTCCAGAGGCAGCAATCTTCTGAAGCTTTTCAACACCCTCAACTGAACTAAGTTCAGAGTAAAGTAGTTCTTCTATTTCAGGGCAGTAGTCTGAGTCGAGTAAAGAGAGATGAGCTATAAGTACAGACCCAATTGAATTATTTCTAGCTCTATATGACTGAACTAGATCTCTACACATCTCTGAAACATGATCTTTCAAGGTATAAAACCTTTCTTCTGTTGCAAGTCCACCTCGGTCTCTAGATCTCTGTCGAGATCTTCCATTTTCATCTGCTAAGATTCCAGCAACTCCAAGTAGTCTCGCAAGGCGAGGTAGTACCTGGTCGTCACATTCTACAAGGAGTGCTTTTATTTGAGATATAAAAATCTCGTGTGTTTCCGGATCTTCAGCAAGTATATGGCAGATTAGGCCACCGGAGGCCCGCCTAGCTGCTTTATCATCTCCTAGAAACCTATCTAGTAACCAGTTAAAGGTTTGATTAGCAAACTCTTCAGACACTGAGCAGCTAGCTATGAAAAAACCTCCGTGAAGAGTTGTATGTGCTAGAAATTCGAGCTGTTCTCTTAGTGAGCAATCAGGAAAGGTTGGATGCTGATCTGATGAATGGTCCTCTGAATTCTCTTCAACGCCGTCTTCTTCTTGTGAGTCATTAGGCAGTTTAAGTAAGGCTCTAACCTTCATTAACTCAGCAAAAAATAATGCTTCTCTTGGGGATCTATGCTCAAGGAAAAGTAATCTATCTGTATTAAAGAATTCAACTAAAACTTGGGCATACTGATATCCAATTATTGAAGGATCCTTTCGTTTTTCTTCATCAATAAACCCACCAACCGAATTAGCGATCTGCTCATTATTCATCGCATGAGCACAATATATTAGAGGGCTTATAAGTGGGTCTAATTCCTCGATTGTTGGACCTTCAAGATCTTTGATCCTATCAAGCAGAACCTCCAAGATCTCAAACATTAATTTAGGACTTCTTGCCATATGTAGAGGCAGATCATCCCAAAATTGATGGTGATGGGAGTTCCAACCTGAGCCAAGCTCATTCAATTTAATTCTAAGAAAATCTTTGTCTTCAGGCTTTGAGGGTCTAGGAAAAGCTGATACCAGATGGCGCAATAGATTAGGGTCATGAGGCTCAGAGCGTTCTCTTCTTGCAGCTTCTCTATCTGGAATTCTATCTTCTTCGGGGCCCACACTAAGTTACTTACACGATGAAGAGTTGCTAATAAAGTAAGAGATTTAATTATTCATCCAATCGCCCAAAAACCCGCTTAAGTACCCCATCTCTTACAAGATTTCCGACTAAATAAGCTGAAGTTAAGAGACTGATAAATAATGGAATTGGACGAAAGTGTGTATATACTTGCTCGAATGTTAGGGCTAGGGCGGGTGGTGCAAAAAGACCTGCTAAAACCTCGAGCTTTTCATAGGCTCTTTGCTTTCTTTTGTCGATTCTTTGCTGTTCTTTTTCAAGTTCAATAATCTTTTCTGTATGACCTCGTTGTATTGCTCTTTCAAGGGCCTCATTTTGTGCCTCTGCATCTTTTAACTGTCTTACTATTTGCTCAGTCGATGAGATTACGCTCTTTAATGGCTTAGGAGGGATTACTTTAACCTCATCTAGAATTTCATTTAATCTTCTGGCCCTTCCATTAAGATACTTTAATGCAGCATGAAGTTTAGATCTCTCCATCAACTGCTGAGTACTCCATGGATGACCCTCTGCGTGTCGCTTTACCAGACTAAATACATTTTGACGTAATATTTCAAGAGCACTACTTTTAGATTCACATCCAAGATTGATTATCAGCTCTAAATATTCTTTTTTCGATTGTGCTTTTGACTCAATTAGTCTTGATTTTAGATCTTTTATCACATGAGCTGATGAAAACTCGGTAAACTCGCTATCAACCATTATAAATAGGTCTTTTTGATTTTTTCCTGTTCCACTAAGAACAAAGAGCTTTTCTTTTTTAACAGAGAATCCGTCCCCAGCTACACGAAGAAGTCTAATTGGAATTAAATGATATCCTTCAAGAGATGGATCGTGGTTTACCATTCTTGAAATCGCCTCAAAGTCTATATCGTCTAGAGTGTTATGTAAGATCTGTGCTAGAGAGTTTCTGAGTCTAATTCCACGATATCCATCAGGGAGTGGGGTGCTTATTAGTATTACTCTATTTTTATCATCTTGTAATAGAATGTCAGTGTCAGCGGCTCCAAGTTCTAAATGTTGACAGATAGCTGCATAATCATACAAAGATGTGTTGGGTGTGAATCCCATTGCACTATCAAGATTTGATTCACCAAAAATTTTAATCAGCTTTTCTAGATCTGATGGGGTTATTATGGAGCAGCCCTCAAGGAGCTTTTTTGCTTCCCATATATGGTCGATCTCTAAGTTTGTTAGATGATACCAAATTAAGGGCTCAGAATCTTCAAATAAAGTATCGTTATTCCAACTTCTAGGGTTATGGATAATTAGCTCACCATTTCTGATCTGAGCATGAGAGTCAGTTGCTATAACTTCCCATTTAAGCTCTACATTGCCCATTCTAAAACCGGTCTCGGAAGGGAGCAGGGCACAGGTAGCAGACCTAAAGTCTGGATTATCAGAATTTAAAAATTTTAAGGCTTCTGTAATATTGGTCACTTCCCTAGATGGTACTAGAATCGGGTTCGCTAATCCAAAATGCAAAGCTTGGGGGTCAGGCCATTGGGGGTCAGGCCGGGAGGCCTGACCAGGCAGACGCTAGCATTTGCCTGGTCAGGCCTCCCAGCCTGACCCCCAATGGCATAAACCCGCATGTATTAAATCTCTATCAATCCTGGTGGCCTTTCGCTTGTATCATCCAGTTTAAGAAGGTCAGCCTTCGTATAGACTATATTATGAGTTTTCTGCCATTCACTTGGAAAGAAATTTTTGATTCTATTTAACTGAAATCTAACAGGGGTATTGATATACTTAGCAGTATCTCTCTTAGTATAGTACCAAAAAGAGTTAGAATTCCAAAAGCTTACATGGGTCGGATCCTGAAATGCTCCACGACCATCTGTTGAGGGAACTAAGATTAAAAACCATCCATTAGGTGCCAAGCACCGATAAGCCTCTTTCATAAGATGAATTGGGTTTTTTAGATGCTCAAGTGCATCATGGCCTCTTAGTAATCCAACAGTTCCAGATTCAATAGGCCAAGGCTCATCAAGATTTGCTACTATATCTGAGTTTGCTAGATCGATACTTTCATATCCAGCGGGTTTACTAAAACCACCACAAAGATCAATTTTTCTTAACCCTTCTAGATCGCACCATCTCTCAACTAACTGGTAGATATACTTATCATGAAGAGCAAGGGTTTGTTCCTGAATAATCTTATTCTGCTCACCGTAACAGGTGTTATCATCATGGATATGGTAAATATATAAAGGTCTGTCTAGGTGCTTAACAGTTCCGTTGATGTATGTTCTTGCAAGAATGTCTTGATCATCGAGCACAGCCATTGTTTCATCATGACCACCGATTTTGTAGTAGAACTCTCGTCTCCATGCTCTAACATGATTTGGGGCATACCAGATCTTTGAAAATGCAGCAGGAGTTGGGGAGAATGAGATAGTTTCAAGATACTTCTTCCCGTCTATGAATGCATCTCTATACTGCCATCCGTAACCATCTCCAAACTTATAAAAAGTTCCATCTGATCTTATGTTGCAAAAATTTGAATAGACAAAATCAACACCATCTGTGAAAGCAGCAGCAAGCTCCTCAAGTGCTGTAGATGCAAGTTCATCATCGTGATCTACCTCGACTAAGATCTCCCCACGTGCTAGGTGACATGCAAACTTTTTTAGATACCCTATCTCTTTTCTGTTAGGATCTTTTGCAGGTACAACTCTTGCCTGTTTAATAGTAATAGGAGGCTTTTCAGAGTGTACTTTTCCATTAGGTACTATTACCCATTCAAAATCCTGAAAAGTCTGTTTTTTTAGACTTGCTTCAAGTCGAGCCAGATAGTCGTACCGGTGGGTTGGGGTAAAGATAGAGAATTTCATTAGTATTAGTGTATATTTGAGGTTTATGAAGTCAACTTTTAAGAGAAGTGATATTTTTGGGGAGAATTTCTCAGTAGTTACGACCTTTGAAATAGAGGATGATTACCTAGAGGCTTCATACAGGAACGCTTTTAAAGCCATCAATGATAAGGATGTAGTAGTTAAAGGATTTCGCCCTGGAAAAGCCCCAAAAGATCTTCTTGATAAGCAAAAATCGGAGCAGGCCAAGAGATTGGCTAAAACCTGGATAGCTCGCGATTTAAAAACTGAGATTGAAGAAGATCCCGATCTAGTTCTTCTTTCAGACCCGGTTCAAAAGGGGGAACAATTTAGTTTCGAGTACAGGGGATGGCGTTACCCTGAGATAGATCTTTCTGAGCTTGAGCTAGATAAGAATGATATACGAGGTTCGTCTATTAACTTTGTTTCATCAAGGTATATTCCTCAAGGTATCGAAGCAGAGCTTATGAAAGGCGAGGTTGGTGAAGTTTTAAAGGAATCTAAATATCTGCGCGAGGCTATTGCCTGTAATGTGCTTTCAAGATCTCTTAAGATAGATGTAACAGATGAAGAAGTTGACTCAGAACTTGGTTTGCTTGCTGTAAGAGAAGGTAAAAGTTTTGCTGAAGTAGAAGAGGGTAGAGATATAATGCGAGAAGCTTTGATTCAAAGAAAAGTTTTTGAAACGCTTGAAACCATTCAAGATTTTACCAATAGAACATTTTGACACGCACAAATTCCTCTTAAAACTATATAATTTCTGATAAATTTCGGGCAAACTCCCTTATCTTGGAGGTGTTGTATGAGAATCTTATCTACTCTTTTGTTAATTGCTTCACTTGCAGTTGCCGATACTGAACCTAATAACACAACTTTAGAAGCAAATTTTGTAGATCTTAGTACTCCTAAAAGAATAAGAGGAAGTGTATTCCCTAATGCAGATATAGATATTTACTCATTTGATGCTACCGCTGGAAACAGACTATCTGCAGCCACCATGACATCATTTTCTGCGAGCGGTTCAACAGATTCTGTTTTGACCGTTTATTTGCCTGATGGAGTTACTGTACTTGAATCAGATGATAATGATGGAGCCTTTGGTCCAAATGCTTCTTCAATCAGTGGACTGACCCTTCCCGTCACAGGTAGATATTTTATTGAAGTTAAGCATTTATCCCTAACTAATACTCTTAGGCCATATGATCTTTATTTAAATAGATTTGGGGGATTTTCCCAATCAGAATCAGAACCTAATAATACTGTTCCAGTTCCTTTATTTACTCATGTATCAGGAGTTGTAAACGATCCGAGCGATGTCGATCTTTTTTCACTCACTCTAAATGCTGGGGATACTGTTTTTCTTTCACTCGATCTTGACCCTGAAAGGAATAGTGTAACCTTCGATGGTAGAATCGGATTTAAGCCAGCGGACACCGTGCTGGCTCCAAATGATGGTAATATAACAAGCCCTAACTCAGAGGCATTATTTTACACTGTACAGGATGGTGGCACATACACCATTTCAGTTGACTCAGTTGGAGGTACTGGAAATCCGAATGCAACTTACAGATTAAGTTATGCTGTATTCCCACAATCTGATAGTTCGGAATGTATCACATCTGTTAATAGCTCTGGATTAGCCCTTCCTACTGGTCCAGCAGCAGTTGAGCAGTCGATTAATGTTACTAATGCGCCAAGAGTTGGAAAACTTAAGGTAGGATTCGATCTAACTCACAACTTCTTATCTGATCTTGATGTAACATTAGTTTCTCCGGAAGGAGCAGAAATTGCCTTATTCACAGACATTGGTCCTATTACATCTTCAAATCAGGCCTTTTCATTTATTTTGGATGATAATGGAGCGATCCCCGCAAATTCTTTCTCCTCAATAAAAAATGCAATATTAACCCCAGAGCTAAATTCAAGGCTCGAGTGGTTTAATGGTTCTAATCCTAATGGGGTATGGACATTGAAGATTAAAGATGATGCAACCGGGGATGGAGGCCAGCTAAATTCATGGTCAATTGAAATATGTCCGCAAGATCCTGTATGTCCAGAAGGTCATATACCGTCTGTTATCTATTCAGAAGATTTTGAATCAAATGATGGTGGGTACACTCACACAGGTGTTCAGGACGAATGGGAGTATGGCCTTCCATCTGGAACTCCGATAGCAAGTTGCAATTCAGGAAGTAATTGCTGGGCAACTGACTTAGATGGCACCTATAATGCTAGTGCTAATCAAAGTTTAAAATCACCTTCAATAAACCTTGCAGGTGTTGTTCCACCAGTTGTTTTAAGCTTTGCTCAAAAATACAACATCGAGAGCGCATCCTTTGACAAGTACACTGTAAGTGCTTTAGAGGTCGGCAACCCAAGTTTGAATGTACCAGCCTTCACATGGACTGGTGCAACTATGACTGCGACGATAGGTAATCCTGCTCAAACGATCCAGGAGAGTTCCACATGGGGAGAGTTTCATACTGATATTAGTCCTCTTGCTGGAAAGCTAACTGAGCTTGAGTTTAAATTAATAAGTGATTCTACAGTTCAGCTTTATGGAGTCGCGATTGATGATGTGAGAGTTACTGCATGTCTTATCGATTCTGATCTCGATGGAGTACCGGATCAGAATGATGGATGTCCGTTTGATCCATCAAAAAATGCTCCACTAATTTGCGGATGTGGGGTGGCTGATTCTGATATTAATTCTAATGGAATTTTTGATTGTAAAGTCAATGATGAGTTAAAACTGTTACTTAAGAGTACAAAGAAAACTCTTAAAAAAGTTACACTATCTTCAACGAAAAGACAGCGTAAGAAGTTTAAAGCAGCAAGTAATAAGGCTCATCAGTATGGTACTTCTGTTCAAGGATCTCTAAGTGTTAGTAGTGGGTTTAATATTACTAGCAGCTTAAAGAGTGTTAAATCGCTCTCAAAAAAGGTACTTAAACTGGATCCAGCTAATTTTGATAGCTCAAAACGTAAGCTCAATTCTAGACTTAAGAAGTTTATGAATGCTTTAGGGTAACTTTTATCTAGTGATTTCAAAGTTTTAGATGCAATAGATCACTATAGTCCAGCATTTTTGTTTAAAAACGTAGGATACTCATACAGAACGTGATAAAAAGCAGGACATGAAAAAACTACTAGCCATTCTGTTTCTAGCTAATGTCTCTTTCTCTCAGCTTCTTGTTGGGGTTGATGATTCCGCTGTGCCAATCTACTGGATTAATACCTCGAATGGTATAGCAACACCTTTGCCTGTAGGAACTCAAGTTTGGGGTCTTGCATATGATGGCGATATTAATCTTGTTTATTGGAATCAAGGTGCAATCCTTTATCGTTCCCCCTTTACTATTCCACTTGTTCCTGATTCGTTAGGTGAGATGGTTCTGACTGGCACCTCGACTACACAATCGATGGTTGCACTTGCCTATCATGGAGGAAAACTCTACGGAACAAAGAATATCGCTAACGAAGGGATATATGAGATTAATCCTGCTACTGCTGAAGTAACTCTAGTTCTGGACTACGCAGATCCAGATTATGATTTTGGTGGGCTTGATTTTGATCCTGTTACTGGAAAACTTTATGCAACAAATGATGATACAACCCCTCATGGCTCAGGTATTTTTGAGATAAATCTTACTACTCAAGCTATAACTAAAGTAGCTGATTACCCAGCAGGTCAATCTGATATTGATGGTTTTGCTGCTTATAATGGTATAGGTTATTTGATTGTCGACGAGCCGGGAGATTTCTTTGTATATGACTTAGTTAGTGGCTCACAGGTAAGTACACTTCCATCTCCTTTTACAACGTCGGAGGTTTTCTCTGGTGGAACATTTATTCCCGATGATGACCGAGACTTTGCTCCAAATAACTTTGATGGATGTCCAATAGATGGGTCTAAGGTGGCTCCTGGAGTTTGTGGGTGTGGACAGGTTGAGGATCTTACCGATTCCAACCTTAATCTTATTCCAGACTGCAAAGTGGGAGAAGAGTTAAAGTTCACTGCAGGTAATATGCGAGCACAACTCAGGAAAGTTAAAAAACTTCCTGACACTGCCACTAGCAATCAAAGACGTAAGGTTAGGAAAGCAAGATCAGCTGTGAAAAAATATTTAGCAGAGATTGAAACAAGAATAGCAAATGATGGCACAAAAGTTTCAGTAACTAACTCTTCAATCTTCGCTCTAGGTCTTGAGCTTTCTGAGAAAGTTAAGAAAGGTATCAAGGTTAATAAAGCCAGATTCAGAAAGAATAAAAAAGCAGCTATCAGCAATATTGATAGTTTTATTGGTAGTATTACTAACTGATAGGGTGATTTGAATTTTTTGCCTGGACTGGTTTTAACCAGTCCTTAACTCTGTTGTTGCGTTACCTACTATCCTAGAGAAGCTAAGGTCAGTCTGAAGACTGACCAGGAATGAATTTCAGTATCCTAATGCTTCTTAAGTCGATGTACTACAGCCAGACACTCATCCATAACTACTTCAATCCCATGTTCTTCAGCCTTCTTCTTTGCTGGTTCATGTATCACCCCAAGTTGAAGCCAGATTCGCTTAATTCCTAGTTTTATAGCTTCATCAACTATCTCTGGGACAAATTCAGGGTTCCTGAAAACATTAATAAGATCAATTTTTTCTGGCACCTCAGACAATGAAGCATAAGACTTAAGACCTTTCCAGTTATCTAACTTAGGATTAATTGGGATGATTCTGAAATATCTAGAGAGATACTCAGCAACCCCGTAACTGGGCCTATCCTGGTTATCTGAAAGGCCTACTATTGCAATTGTTCTAATATCTTCAAAGGTCATACTTAAATCAATTATTGATTTTACTATATGATCTCTCATGCGAGATTAGGAATTAGTAATTTGGTATATTACCTCTAAGCCTTATGATATCTGAATTGCTGCTTCCAGAGATCTACCCTAACGGGGTTAGTTTAAAAAGATTTCAAGATGAGCTTAGTCTTATTCGACTTAGAGGGGCTAGAGTTGGTCGGGAGCTTACGGAACAGAAGTTCAACGAAATGTTTGATCCTTCAAGGCCAACTTTAGGATTTGGGCCAGGCTCAATTTGTGGGCAGTCACTTATTGCCGTAGCTGCCCAAGAAAATAGGGAAAATGGTCTACCTTCTGTAAATGTAGTTTTAGTGGGCTCACCAATAACTGATCTTTATATTGAAGAATCTAAAGACGGCTCCAGGTGTCTTTATGCGACTCGAGGAGGATTAGTAAGTAAATCTGGAACAATATACTTTGGAACCTTTCCTTTTCCGGTCGAGATAACACTTTTTGATGATTACCTGGTTACTATCGAATATTTAGAAACTGATATTGGATTGCCACTACTTAATTCAACAGGTTCTTTTGAAACCTATGATTATAAAAGTAGCTCAAAAGAACACCTCAGGCCAATTGCTAGAGAGAATAAAATTTATCTTCCTGAAGATCTTTTATTACTAGCAGGTGACAGAGACTTAGAGCAGAAAGTAAGTTTATTTTTAGATCTAATGGGTGTTAATGGAGTAGTAGTTAAGCCCGATAATGGAAGTTGTGGAAATTCTGTATTTCTATTCGATAGGCCCAATCTAACCTCAGTGAATCTCGCTGTAAAAACTTGTTTGTTCAATGCAGGCTCTAGGGTACTAGTTGAGGAGAGAATTAGTTCAATAAAATATAAAAGAGGGGATGAGATTTTCGATTGGAACCTTAGAGTTTTAGGTACTCCTGATGGAGTTTTAGATGTAGAGGTTCGATATGGCTTAGATGGGGAACCTGTTAATGTAAGTAAAGGAGCAAGGGCTCGAGAATTTACCCCAAGATTTCTAATGGAGCTTGGGATAGAGCGCGATGAAGCTAAAAAGCTATATTTTGAGACCCTAACGAACTTAGATAAATTCATTAAAGCAATCTCTAGAGAGTTTGGCTCCGGATTTGTTGGAGTTGATATAATAATAACTGATAAGCTCCAAAGTGAACTTGATTATCTGGTTTTAGATAAATATGTGATTGCTTGTAATGAAGTAAATGTTGGAGCAGTTGGAGGACTCACAACGCTAGCTACTATTAGAAAAAAACGCACTACAAAATTAAATGCTCCTAAGAGATTCGTTGAATGGGCAAGCAGGCTGCCTAAAAAGCACTCCAGCCCAGAAAAACTTGCTCAGCTCTCAAAATTTGGCGAGCCTAAGCAATATTTAGAAAAAGCATGGGCTCAGGAGATCGAGAGATATTCAGATGTAGAACTTCTAAATCTTTTTTCACTCACGATCAGACATTTAAATGATCTTAAGTCTTTAACTTTAATGATAGCTATAGACTATGTTAATGGTAGGGGACTTCTAAGTGAAGAACATAAAAATGAGTTGCTCAGTAAGTTCCCAAAGAGCGAGACCGCAAGGGTTGCGTCTGCATATATAATGTATTGCTTAGGTAAAACCAGAAATGCAAAAGCCATACTCTCAAAGATAAATAAACCACTAAATGATCCATTTTTAATTGATGCAATAAGTATAATCGATCCAAATAAAGCAGCAGAAATTATTCTCAAAATAGAAAAAGAGCATCCAGAAAAAATATCAGCTACTGTTTCCTACTGGCGCAGGCTTTTTAGTCATATAGAAGATGATGGCTTTTGTGTTGAGCTTTCAGAAAGGATGTATACTTATAAACTAGAACAATTGGGCGTTGAAAACTATAAATCTGATACAGGCTTAGCAGAGCTTGGACTAAAAACACTTTTTACAGCTCTTATCTCAACTTCTCAACAAGGTTTACTAGGTCTAGAATGTAGTCATAATCTCGAGAGTAGAATTCGTAATGTGTCTTTTATTCTTGATCAGATTGAGGGACTAAACCTTGCCAAATTGATTATTACTGACCGATTTATGCTTCATTTAAGAGCATCTCTTTTGTTAGCGCATGTTGCACGAGGTGAAGTTGCCAGAGCTCAAGAACTAAGTGAGTCCTGGGGTGAGATTGATTGGCGAGAGCACGAGGAGTCTTTAATATTAAAATTTGGTTTAGATGTACTAGAGGAGTTAGAATTACTCCATAAGCATACTCCTAAACCTTTTAACCCACCGAAAAACAAGTTTAGAGAGATGTTCTTAAAACAATCTCACTGGAGATTTTTATTTGAGCAGTCTAAAACAGCCGTATAGAGTGCTCAAGGTCATGTTTAAAGCAACAAAAAGGCTACCTATTATCTAACTCTAGGTTTGAGGAGGAAAGCATTAATTAAAAATTAGTTAATCTCCCTCCCACCCTTTAAGGGATCTCTCTTTGTCCAGAGTGCATTCATCCATCTCTTCTGTCCAAGTAATAGAGCGAGTAAGTTTGCTGCACATACATTTGGAATACTCCACCTTATCTCTAGATTTGTTATTACAGTACTCGATTATATTTGCTTCTCTATCGCAAGCTGAAAGAAGAATAAGAGCTAAAATTCTCAACACGAGTAAAATTAAATCATGATCCAATGAATTGAGAGAATATCAAAAGTTGATCTGATACCAACTAAGCACGATGAGTTTGTCGAACCGGATTTACAGCCTGTAAGTATTAATAAATTCAATACCTTACTAGAATGCATCACATTTTAGTGATAATTATTTATATCCTCTCTAGAGGTTTAAAAACATGTCACTAGTAATTCATGAAGGGATAGAGAGAGCATCAGGTGCCTTGGACTCAAAGATCACTGAAGGTAAAGAAAAGCAGATTGATGTTACTTATGCTGAAATTGCTAAGTGTGGACATGTAGCCCGGTACATAAGGGATCAGAAATTAGATCAGCTCCTTGGAGAGGTTCAATTAATGATCGAGCAAGGGAAATCAAAAGAAGAGATCGAAGCTTTTCTAAAAGAGAAAGCAAAGGCTCCGGAAGGAGATATATCGGGACTAAAAAATGCAAAAAATGTTGGCGATTTAAAAGCATTTATGGGTGCTAATGGAGAGCTAACAGAGAAATACTTTATATCTCGCGCAGCTGATTTTCTTCTAAATGGTGGAAAGCTTAGTGCTGCCGGATCGGAAATTAATCTAGGAGAGATATTAAATACTCAAGGCGCAGATAGGCTAACTGCTTTTCAGGGATTTAGAACTAAAGTACAAAATGAAGTTAAGATTGCAGAAACAGCAATTATTGCTGATTACGCTAGAGTAGATCGGCAGCTTGCTTCAGCACTTGGCTCTCAGCCTAATCCTGCGCCGCAGCGAACTCCGACTATCGATATGTTGTCTGAAGTTAAAACAGCATTAAAACTTCCAGAAGGAGCATCTTTAGTTGAAGTTAATCTTCCAAATGGAACCAAGATAGATAATTTCACTGAGGAGAATTTGAAGATTATTAAACAGGCGATAGAAAATAAACAGAATTTTCAGGTCAAATACAAAGTTGGGGATCAAGAACATTCCGGTACATGGACAGGAGAAGCAGTAGCGAACCTAACCAGTTTTCGACCAGTGATCCTTCCTTCAGCGCCCTTTGATCAGTGGCTTGCAATGAGTAGTTGAAAGTAATGTTAAAAACTTAACTCGTAGTACCTATAAAAACAAAGACGTTGGATCAGAATTAGTTGTAATTAGAGCTCCATTTGAGCCGTTAGATCCCGCACTTTGAGTGCCATCGGCGCACTGACCACCACGGCCCCCATTCCCATAGGAACCACCTCCACCACCGCCTCCAACTACTGGTATTCCTATGGATGAATTGTCAGAAGCGCCACCTGTTCCGCCCGTAACGAAGGCAGTACCAGTGTTAGTGAAAGTTCCCCCGTACAGCGCGTGCACAAGACCACCTCCACCTCCGCCACCACCACCGGCTAAAACCCCATTTGTTATGTTAAAACCAGCATCTGCACCGGTTCCACCAGTTGCTATTATTACACCAGATATAGTTATATTTTCAGGGGTAGCTAAGATAACAATACCTCCTCCTCCACCTCCAGAGCCTGAGGCAGTGAGTGAAGCCATGTTTTCACCGCTAACATTAATAGTGCCACTTACGGTTATTCCTTCTTTGCAAAGAAGAGTTATAGTTCCTCCACCAGATCCACCAATAGATGCAGAATTTACGGATATATAACCAGCGCCACCACCACCTCCTAGAGTTCCTGGTTTAAGTATATTTCTAGCTTCATCATAGGCTATACCGGTACCGAATCCGTATCCACCATACCCTCCAAACCCAGTTCCGATCGAGCTTTCCCACTCGCCAGGAGAAGCGATAGAAATCGACTGTCCTGGATGGGCAGGCACTTCAACATTCCTTGTTGTTGTGCCAGTTGTAGTACTAGTGCTTCCTCCGCCTGCAAAAGTTGAAACAACGACTGTGCCTTCAATGCTGCAAGTTCCAGTTGCTCTAATAACAGTACCACTCCTTGCTGATACACTTGCGCCGGACTGAACAGTAAAGTTCGTATATTGTCCATTTTGAAGCACAGATTCGCCATTCGCTAAGGATATGGCACCCTGAGATCCATCTCCATAAACTGCGATTGCGCCATCAGCGCCATTGGTTCCATTTGTTCCAGCAGGTCCTTGCGGCCCTGTTAGTGTGCTTGTATCAACAACCTGAACAAATCTTGAACCACACGAACCAGAGGCGATTACCTTTCGTTTCATTTTTATCCGTCCGTTAGGGCGGAGGGTAGATTTGAGACAAACTATTTCTGCACTAAGGTTTGCAGCCAAGAGAAAAACAATAATTAAACTTTTAAACATATTTACCCCTAAGGCTATAGTCTTATAGGGGAGTAGAATAAGTGCAAGATAGATTTTAGCTATAAAATCCTACCAACTCCTGAAGTTGCTCTTTGAGATCTGGAATATCAAAAGCTGGTGGATATATTGAGCTAAGGTCTCTAAACACAGGGCTTTCAGTTTCAAATGGAGCAATTTTTAAATTAAGTGAGAAAGCATCAGAGATCAAAGTTAGAAGCTCTTGCTTATCGACTTTTCTTGGTGAGTGAACGTGCCTTACTCCATCCCAGCGAGGGCCAGCATTAATAATGTTCTCTGCGATTTTAGCAAACTCTAAACAAGTAACACCGTTCCAGGTGTGATTCGTAAATCCCCGAACCTCTTTACCTCTTTCACCTTTTGCCCACTCTATAAGAGAGCGTTTATGAACTTTCTCTTCACCGATGATAGAAGTTCTTACAACTTGGCAGTTTGTTGGCTCGCCAATAGATTTACTTCGGCCATACATATCCTGCTCATCATGGGGAGAGTTCTCTGTATATCCACCAGTTTTCCCTGAGAATACACAATCAGTTGTAATATGGAGCACGTTAACAGCCGTTTTTTTACCTGCATTTGCAAGAATATGAGGGAACATTCCATTAACTCTTATAGCTTCAGCAGATCCTTGAACAGCGATCTGTGGCTTTATCACCCCGACACAGTTTATTACCCAGCCTGAGCCAATCTTTTTCGATAAGAGCTCTGAAAGTGCGTTCTCATCAGTGACTACATCATCTCTTTTTAGCTCAACAACATTGTAGTTTTTTCTTTTAAAAAACTCTAAAACATATCCTCCAAGCATTCCGCTTGCGCCAAAGACTCCAACTTTCATCTGTACGGTATCTCCCAAAGTTTTGTGTTAACTGCTTCATAAGGAAGTCTAACATCGTCATTCTTGGTTTCTTCCATAGAAGCATCAGAGAAGAAGATCACTTTTGTTCCAGGGGTAAGTGTTTTAAATGCATTATAATATCCACCAGGAACAACAACTATTTTAGGTGATCTGTCTGTTAGAACTGTTCTAAAAACTTTTTCAGGTGGAGTATCAGGTTTTGCATCCTCAAGCTTAACTGCAATGATTAACGCTGCACCTGATACAACATAGATATATTTTTTTTCATGCCTATGACCATGCCAGGCTCTAATAAAACCACTTTCATGGTTTTCTACCATGTAGAATCTTTTAACACCTTCAAAGTTAAAATCATTTACGAAACTTAATGTTCCTCGATCGTCTGAGGCTAACCCTCCGTTTATTATGACTGGTTTATCCACTTAGAGTTTCTCCTTTAAAATTTGCACGATTTTTTCTGCTGTTTTTCCATCACCAAGCCATTTTATATCCGGTTCATTAGGAAATGCCCGAACGAAATTTACTGCTTCGTTAACTAAATCTGAGGCACCTTTTTTTAGATCAATCATTATACTATTTCCAGCCTCTACAGATTCCCATCTTTCAGTGAAATCTCTTGGTACAATTACGGGAACCCCTAGAATTGGTGGCTCTTCTTGCGCGGTACCACTATCACTAACAATGCAGTAGCTCTGTTTTTGAAATTTCAGGAACTCTAAGTATCCTTGGAGCGGGAGTATCTCAAATGGCAGTTTGAGACCAAACTGTTCTAAAAAAGATCTCGTTCTCGGGAAATCAAGCCATAATACCTTCTTTTCTGTTTCAGCCTTAAGATCCTCCAAAAATTCAATAATCTTGGCCATTCTGGTTTTATCTTTGAAATTCTCTGGTCTATGGATATCTACAAGAATATGTTTTGAGGCTCGATCGCCGACGGTAGCACCCCATTTTTTGGCAACTTCTACGATTGTATTTCCAACTACGAATATTTTGTCTCTTGAGATTCCTTCTTTAAGTGCAAACTCTTTGTATCTTTCATGATAGACAAAAAGAAAATCGCTCATATGGTCACAAACTTTTCTGTTCTGCTCTTCAAGCATTCTATCATCGTAGCTTCTCATTCCAGCTTCTATATGGGCAATTTTGTAACCTTCTTTTTTAAGTGGAATAGAGGCAAGCACCGAATTGCTATCACCCAAGAACATAACTAGATCAGGCTTTAGCTCTCTTAATAGCTCAACTGATTTTACTGAAATTTCAGCGAGCTGATGATAGTGCTCCTTTCCAGATCCACCAATTTCAAGATTATAATCAGGCTCTCGAATCTTCAGACCTTTAAAGAAAACATCAGAAAGATTTTTATCTACATGTTGTCCTGAATGAATCAGAATATGGTCAAATTCCCTGTCTAATAGGGTAAAGATCTCGGACATCCTGATAAAGTCAGGGCGTATGCCGGATATCGTAACTATGCGTTTTTTCACCATATTTTATAGGATGATAAGGTACCATAAAAAGATGTAAATCAAGAGCCTATTTTTAGCATCTAAACCTAATAGGACGTATTTTTTCAGGATAGGGAGCTCTAATGAACGTACTAGTCGTAGGTGGTGCCGGTTATGTAGGTGGTGCGGTAACAGATCTTTTAATTGAAAGCACGCACAATGTAAGAGTTTATGACTGCCTTTTGTATGAAGAGTCATACAGAAAGGATTGTGAATTCGTTTATGGAGATGTCAGAGACTATCAAAAGTTAAAACCACATCTTGGTTGGGCAGACGCAGTTTTATGGGTTGCTGCCTTTGTTGGTGATGGTGCATGCGCAATTAATCCTGAGATAAGTAAAAATATAAATGACGATTCTGTAAAATGGTTAGCGGAGAACTATGATGGCAGAATAATTTTTCCATCAACTTGTTCTGTATATGGAGCACAGGATGGTGAGTTAACTGAAGAATCACCAACTAATCCTCTTTCAGTTTATGCAGTAACAAAACTTGCTGCAGAAAAACACCTTTTAGATAAAAACGCATTAATCTTTAGGCTTGGAACACTCTTTGGTGTGGGAGATCTGTACTCAAGAATAAGATTAGATCTCGTAGTAAATCTTTTAACAGTGATTGCTGCAACAGAAGGGGAGCTGACTGTTTTTGGAGGTGATCAGTTTAGACCACTTCTTCATGTGAGAGACGTAGCTCATGCAATGTTAGAAAACCTTGAAACAAAACATACAGGGATCTTTAACTTGCATCGACAAAATACAAGAATTGTAGATGTTGCGTATCAGATTAGGAACCATTTCCCTGATGCTGTAATAAATGTAACAGAGATGCAGTTTCAGGATGCAAGAAATTATCGGGTGAATGGAGCAAAGGCTAAAGAGATTTTAGGATGGAAGTCTAAGTGGTCGATCGATGATGGGATTGATCAGGTGAAAGATCTTGTTGAGACAAAAAGGTTAGTAGATCTCTCAAATCCAAGGTATACTAATCAGAAGTTTTTAACTGCACTTGCATCTCAACTTAGAGAATTGAATTTAGGTAGGTAGAGGTTGATTCTTTTGCTATTGTAGAGATTGGAAAAGATATTTTAACAAAAATTCTGATATCGGAAAACGGGAATCAGAGAACTGATTACGAAATCAGAAAACAGAATTCAGATAACAGGAACTGATAATAGATCCAGATTTCTTTTAGAATTTAAAAAGCTACCCCTATCTCGAACGTTACACTTAACGTTCTTGATCCGAAAACATTATCTAGACCATGACCGAAATTATTGGGGTTTTATCACCCCTTTTTTGATTGAATTAGTTTATATAGATGAGCAGCAAGAATGTCTAACTGCTTAAGATGGGTATTATCTAATCCTGCTATAGTGAGAATAGCCTCACATTCCCTAAGGCTTCCAAGTGCAATTGTATAGAATCTTCTCTGGTCAGCAGGAAATTCTCTCCCTGCCCCTTCAGCAAGATTTAGCACAATGCTAGAGGCAGCCCTTTTAAGCTGGTCAGAAAGATGTCTAGCAAGTGGCACAGCGGTTGCACTTTTGTAGAAGGATACGGAAGAATATCCAAAACTGACCAGAAGAGGTTCTATAAGATAGCACTTGGTAGTGCCAGGGAATGTCAGGCTTTATTTCACCTAGCTGAACTAGAGAAAACCACTGCCTTTAAGCTTTTAGACCATACTGCTGCTTCAATCTATAAATTAATTCAGAAGGGGTGATAAACCCCCACATTTTAACTGAGAGCTGAAATCAGAGAACTGTAAACGGATAACTGTGAACCGAAATCAGAAACTGAGATCGGAAAACAGAATTCAGATACAGATGACTGACACTGAAAATAGTTACTAACTTTTAACCAGCTAATTCATCCTCTAACTTTTTAGCCACATCACCAGGTGTTCCAGTATTTTTAGCCATCAAAAGATAAGCAGCCGGAATCACAAGTGGTGTAAAGAGCGTAGTGAAAGCTACTCCAAACAGAAGAACTACCCCTACAGCAGCTCTTGTTTCAGAGCCTGCACCTGAGGTGATAACAAGTGGCACAGCGCCAGCTACAGTCGTTATTCCTGTCATTAATATTGGTCTTAGTCTAGTTTGTGTTGCCTGATTTACAGCCTCAAAGAAATCGATACCCCGCTCACGTAGCTGATTTGCAAATTCTACTATTAATATTCCATTTTTTGCAGCAAGGCCAACAAGGACCACCAATCCAACCTGACTGTATATATTTAGCGATCCTCCTGTTATTAAAAGCCCAAAAAGTCCACCAAAGACTGCAACTGGAACTGTTAGTAGAATCACCCAAGGGTGTATGAAACTTTCAAACTGAGCTGCAAGAACTAGATATACAATCACTATCCCGAATAAAAATACAAACAGAACCGACCCTCTAGAAGTTTTAAAATCCCTAGATTGTCCTTTAAACTCTATAGTTGCAGGGAAATTTTCTCGAATAAGATCTTCAAGATAATTAAGTGCAGCCCCAAGTGAAAGATTTTCAGTGAGATTTGCTTCAAGAGTGATCGCTCTAGTTCGGTTAAAGCGATTTAGGCTTGGAGAAGAGGCGATCTCTTTGTAGTTAATCAAAGAAGAAAGAGGCACTAGAGAATCTTTTCCTTTTACGTAAACCCCAAGCATATCCTGAGGGGTTCTCTGCTCAGTTCTCATTCCTTCAAGGATAATGTCGTACTCCTCTCCATTTTCGATATAGGTTGTAACTCTTCTAGAACCAAGAAGCGTTTCTAGAGATCTGCCGATCTCTTCTACAGTAACTCCAAGAATCTCTGCTTTATCATAATCAACCTGGACACGTATTTCAGGTTTAGTTTCTTTATAATCCCAGTCGATTCCTTCTAACCCAGGGTTATTCTCATTGATTTTTGTAAGAAGAATCTCTCGCCATTTTACTAGCTCCTCATAAGAGCTGCCGCCTAATACTATCTGTACTGGTTTTTGGATTCCACGACCAAAGCCCTGTCTCATTACTGGAAAAGCTCTTACATTTTTAACTGAGGCAAGTTTTTTTTGAACCTCATCCATTATTTCAAATGCAGATCTTCTTTTATCGAAGGAATTAAGAGTAGTTATTACAATTCCTGTGTTGTAAGTTTGGGCGCCTCCAAAACTTCTAGGGGCTCTAACTAAAAGTCTGTTTACCTCGCCATTTTCTACGTAAGGTAGAAGAATCTCTTCAACCTCAGCCATTGCTTCAGCAGTATAGTTATATGTTGCACCTTCCGGGCCATTTACTAGAACAAAAAATGCGCCACGATCTTCTCTTGGTGCGTACTCGGAAGGAATTATCCAGATAAGAAGAAAACAGATCGGTACAAGGGCTAGTGCTACTATAAGGGTTCTTTTAGGATTTAGTAATCCGAAATTTATAAATCGCTCAGCGTTCTTAATCTCATTTGAGGAAGCAATAGGCTTTAAGAACTTTGAAGCTATCATCGGGGAAAAGCTAAGAGCAACAAAAGTAGAAAATATAACTGCTGCACTCATTGTTAGTGCAAATTCAGAGAATAATCTTCCAAGATCTCCAGTTAAAAATGTAAGGGGAGTAAAAACAGCAACCAAAACTACAGTTGTAGCAATCACAGCAAAAAATACTTCGTTTGTACCTCTATAAGCAGCTACTAATGCAGACTCGCCGTACTCAGTCATTCTTCTGGCAATGTTTTCAAGAACTACTATCGCATCATCAACAACCAATCCTATGGCAAGCACTAAGGCTAGAAGGGTTAATATGTTTATGGAAAATCCGAAAATATTAAGGGCGATAAAAGTAGCTATAATTGAAATAGGTACAGTTACTGCAGGTATTATAGTTGCCCTAAAGTCTCGGAGAAAAAAGTACATGACAGCCATTACTAGAATTGCTGCCATAATTAAGGTTTTATAAACTTCATTAACTGCTTCTGACACAAAAACTGATGAGTCATAGCTTTGCTTTAGCTCCATTCCGTTAGGGAGATCAGTGTTTATCCTTTGTCTTAATTCTTGAGCCGCCTGTGCAACAGAGATAGTGTTAGCAGTTGATTGCTTAACAATTCCAACCCCAACCATAGGAACTCCGTTACCACGGAACATACTTCTATCTTCTTCAGTAGATCTCTGAACTTTTGCGATATCGGAAAGCCTTACCAAAGCTCCATTTGAGGTAGAAACAACAAGGTTCGTGAGAGATTCAGGAGTTTTAAATACTCGGTCTAAAACGACTGAAAATTGAATGGTCTTTGATTCAATTGAGCCGGCAGGAATCTCTACATTAGCGCGTCTTAACGCATCTTCAATCTCTCTAACAGAGAGATTCCTAGCAGCCATCTCGAGTCGGTCGAGCCAAATTCTAGCAGCGAATCTTTGACCACCACCAACTCTGACTCGTGCAACGCCTGGAAGTGCTGAAAACCTATCTACAAGATACCTTTCAGCATAGTCTGTAAGCTCAGGAATTGTTAGAGATTCACCTTCTAAATTGAACCAAACTATTACATCATCGTTAGAGTCTACTTTCCTAATTTCAGGTGGCTCTGCTTCGTCAGGTAATTCATCTAAGACTCCAAAAACCCGGTCTCTTATGTCATTTGCAGCATTACTTACATCGAGACCTGAAATAAACTGAACGGTAATAGTTGAACGACCCTCCTCACTTTTTGATTCTATAAAATTTATCCCCTCAATTCCTGCTATCCGATCTTCTAGTAGTTTTGTAATTCTTGTTTCTACAATGCTTGAGGCTGCACCTGGATAACTAGTTTCGATAGAAACAACAGGGGGATCGATATCCGGGTATTCTCTTAGGGGGGTTCTATAAAAAGATACTAATCCAAAAGCAATCAACAGTAACGACATTACAGTCGCTACAACAGGACGTTTAATTGAGAGATCTGATAGACTCACAGCGATTGACCTGCCCGATATTTGAATGCTCCTTTGGTTATTATATTAGTTAACAACTGCTCAGAAGGCTCAAGAAAGATCATTCCTTCTTTTCGTCCCAACACTGTCACGTCAAGTTCCCCAACTTTATTTTCATTGGTAATATACCTAATGAAGGCTCTTGCACCACTTTGCTGAAGGGCAATTTCTGGAAGTGATAGTGCTTTTTTTGGTGGTAGAGTTAGAGTTACTCTTACAAACATTCCAGGTGCAAAGTTTTTGCCATCTAAAATACCACGCACGAGAAATGACCTCGTACTCTCGTTGATTACCGAGTCAATTGATTCAACTACTCCAACCCCTTCGTTGCGCGCTAAAATTTTAAGAGTTTGGCCAACTGCAAGCTCCCCGAAATAAAATTCGGGAACATAAAAATCCACCTTGTGTTTTGAGTCATCAACTAAAGTCATTAGAGCATCACCAGGTCTTATAAGGGCACCCTCACTGACGTATCTTATTCCAACCACACCATCAAATGGTGCAACAATCACTCTATCTTTTATCTGCGATTGAATTTGATCCAATTCCGATTTAGCTGCCTCATAATCTCTGCGTCGCGTGTCTATATCACTCTGAGTAGCAGCCCCTTTTGGTAGAAGAGAGAGGGCTCTGTTGAATTGAATTTTAGCCTCTTTCTCCTTTACTAATGCACCTGTAAGGGAAGCTTTTTGTTCGCGATTAGTTACCTCAATTAATAGATCTCCTTTATTGACTCTTGTTCCTTCAGAAACATGAATTTTAGAGACAGTGTCAGTTACGGAAGATGAGATTGTTACCTGCTCATTTCCCCTTACAGTCCCTACTACCTCTAGTGTATCACTAAACTCGACTTCTTTTGGTTTTTCAGAGATTTCAAGTAGAAAAATACTAGATAAAAGACAGGCTAGAAAACTCATTATTAGAGATTAGCCTTCAATTCGTAGATCAACAAGGATTTCACGAATTTTGATTAATATATATGATCTACCTAAGTCTAGTGGTTGATCTTGATTCTTTTGATACTAAACAGCAGCGCGCAGAGTTATTAGCTCTTCGAGCGAAGCGCGCCAAAAAGATAAAAGCTACCCAAGCTTTTCAGGTTATTATAGGACTTTTCGCAGTTATTGGACTATTAGTCCTCCTTTTTAGAGTAAAAGGAGAGGGGGATCCAATATGGAAGGAGCGAATTGAAGTTGCTGTTCTAGATCAAACCGAATGGTTAGCGAGCCATGGTCTTGGGATAGAGAAACAAACATTTGAATCATTAAAGAATAGTGTTGGTTCCTTTATTTCTTTCTTTGGTGATGGAGCTTTCACTTCAATACTATTCGAATTAGGTAGACTCTTCCTCATTTCGGGCTTTTTCATAATTGCTTCTTTTCGGCTATTACTCATCGGGGCAGTTTTAGGCTACACCACAGGATTTTATAGCAAAACTCCTCATGCTGGTTTTGATCTCCTTGGAGAATCAGGTATCGGTAGGCTATTTTTTTCTGGAATTAAAGTTTCTAAGGAAGACTTAGAAGTCGGAAAGCTAATCCCTGGGATGGTAACCCTTAAGAGAGGTTCTGAAATTGGAGCGCTAGAAGAGGTATTTGAGGCGTACAAAGTTAGATCAAAAACGGCACATGACTTAGCCTTAATTGTAAAAGCCTATGAAGATTGGCCTGATGGGAGAGGAACTCTTTTTGAAACCACTAAGATAACATTAGCAGAGGTTTTATCAATTAAAACTGGGAATCAGATCTATCAACCAAACTTATCTATTCAAAGTTTCCTTACAAGAAAAATGAAGCAAGATATAGAAGCAGTTAGCTCGGATATATTGGCAGTCCTCGTTTTAGCCTTAAAAGCTGGCCAGATCTTGACCTTTGATAAATCTGGTCAGCAGCTCTCGAAGTTTCCTCAATTAAATGCAAGAGCTGTTCTTCACTCTATACCTTTTTACTCCGAGGAGTTTAGTTTATCTGAGAGAACTGCAATAAGAAGGGCTATTATTTATGCAAGTCGAGAGAGTCTGCTTGCTCCAGTGAGATTTCCGAGCGATCTAACACCAATAACTGTTGCATTAAGACAGATTAGTGAAGTTTTAGTATCAAAATCTCCAGAAACTGAGCTATTCGGACTGGTGTATGAGGCACATAAGTTATTTGAGGAAAAATTCGAAAAATCAAGACTCAATGAGGCTTATCTATCTGATTCAGTACTCTTAGTCCCTGTTAAAGAGATAGTAAGAATTTTAAGAACAGCAATCCCAGAAATTGAGAGAAGAAGAATAATTGAACTAGCCTCAATTGATCGAAGTGATAAAGTGGATCTTAAGGGAGATGTTGTTTCTGAGAATGAGGGATTAGTTGTAAAGTCTAATTTGATTATCCCTAAACCTTTGACTACTAGAGGAGTTTCGGATCTCTCAGGTTCTCATAAAGTAGGCTTAGAAGATCTTTCCGAGTGGCTAGGACTAAGAAGTGTACTTTTAAGTTTTGGATGGCTCGCAAGAAGAGTTGGAGAGTCGCTAGTTCCAGATACATCTATTGTTAACTGTAGCTTTTTAAACAAAGAAAACCCTATTTTTGGATTGATTCCACTTAGGAGAAGCAGGGTTGGTTTAAATTTAGATTATCCATTTGTAGAATCTCCGAGGATCGATGGCTAGAAGGTATCAAAAGAATCAGATTGAATCAAAACCATTTAGCCCAACAAAATGGGGCTTATTACTATTATTTTTAGGGGTAGCCTCGATCTACATATTTCCAAGATTAGCCTTGATGGCTTCCCTAGGGCTTTCGGTAATGGTTGGTATTATATTCTTTAGAATAGGGCAAAAAAAAGCTATTGAAAGCGCAAGAAAAGATGAAAGGGAAAAACGAGGAGGAAGGTCTGTACTCGGTGCTCCTCCTATTAGGGAAGCATTTTCGGAAGCACTAAAGGAGGCTCAAGAAGCAGGTAAGAAAATTTTCGACAAATATCTTTTAGGATTTGAGCTTGAAACTGGAAAGCCCCTTTGGGTTAGTGATGATGATATGTGTGGGCACGCCTGCGTTTTTGCAAAAACTGGGGTAGGAAAAACGCTCTGGGTTGAATCATTAATAATGCAGCAGATGGCTAGAGGTAGAGCCAGTGGCTGCACTTTTATCGATGCAAAAAGAGATTCAGGTGTTTTGGCTCATATAATATTAATGGCAACTCTAACAGGAAGAATTGAAGATCTTATCGTAATAGATCCATTTGATCCTGTTCATTCATATAATTTCGTTCTTACAAACCAACGGGCAGATGTAAAAGCAAGGAAAGTGCTCCGCGCAGGACTTCCTCCTACTTCCGATCAAAGTGCAACTAAACACTACGATCGACTTGCAGCTGATTCAGTCTACAGAATGGTGCGAGCCATGGAGGCTATGGGGCTTGCCTGGTCTATTAAGGATGTTGCAGTAGCCTTATCAGCGTTTCAGATAGCCTATCCCCAGTTAAGGGGGATGCTCACAAAGATAGGAGCAAGGCAGGCATTAGTTGAGTTGGGACATCTGGCATCAAGTTATAGAACCGCTAAAGGTTCCTTGGATACAACAAGGCTTTCAGATAATTTAAGAGGGATTGCTTCTGAACTTCATTCGATCTCAGGTAGCGATATCGGAAAGATATTTTGCACTAAGTACACTGACTTGAATCTTACGGATGCGATTCTACGGGGTAAGATCATCTATTTTATGTTGCCACGTCTTGAAGAAGCTGAAAGTGCTGCCCGCATGGTGAAAGTTTTTAGAGAAGATCTGGAAGTAGCAATCGGGGAAATTACTTCTTCAAGGGAATTCAAACTAGAAGACCCCCATTTAGTCATTATCGATGAAGGAAGCTCAACTTTTGGTCCAACCTGGGCAAACTTATTTGAGCTTGCAAGAAAGGGGAGATTCTCATTAATTTTTGGTGCTCAATCAACAGGTGGTCTAACTGATGAATCGCTGGGATTAAGTGAGGCGTTTTATGAGCGTGTAATGGCCAATGTGAACATCAAAGTAATGATGCGGCTTGGAGATAATAGAACAGCACGTGAGATGACAGAGTGGATCGGAAAAGTTGTTACAACTAAAAAATCTGTAGGATCAGGAATAATGGTTGGTAGAAGTGGTCAAGTTATGAAGGGTGCATTTGATATGCAGACTAAAATGACAGGCGGTGAGTCGCAGAATATAACTATGACTGAAGATGAAGAGGATCTGGTAAGTGCCGAGGAATTAAAGCATGAGATGTCAGCAGAGAAGGGGCTTGCCTGGTTTGACTTAGGTGATGGAAGGATCGTTAAAGGCCGTGCTCTGTGGGTAAATGCCGATTTGCCTGACTCATGGGAGGGAAGAGAGTATCTAACCCGCTTTGAACGTTTTGAAATGGACGAGATAGGACTTGCAGATAGAGTTGATGAACTTATACTGGAGCAGGAGAGAGGTGGCGAGCAGCTAGGTGAGCAATCTTTAATTGAAGAGCCACCTACCCTTGAAGAAGCACCTCTTAAGAGCGGACCACTAAGACTTAGTGATCAAAATGATCGTGGCAAGGGAAGGGTGTTAAGGGTTCCGAAAAAGAACTAAGAAACGGGGGTCAGGCCGAAAGGCCTGACCAGACAAATGCTGGCAGCTGCCTGGTCAGGGGGGGTCTATCGTCCGCGCTAGCGGACGAAGCAATAATACGGCGGCCTGACCTCCAAGAAATTATAATTTGATCTAACTTTTCAAATACCTTCGAACAGGAACTCCAGTACCGCCAGAAACAGGAGGAGTGACATTAATTGCATCAAGCTTGAATGTTACACTGAAGTTATTTCCATGAGTATTATTAACAGATACAAGGCTAATCTGCGCAAAGGATAGAATAGTGACAGATTTTTTTCCGTTTCCAAAAAGTGTAGTTACAGGAACAAACATTTTTTCAGAAAATCCTGCCGCTTGTATGTTTTGAAAGATATTCCCAGTTTGCTGTGCGTTACCTGTTATCTGGTCAACTTTACTATTAACCACTACTGATGGATCACAAACTCCGGTAAGCATAGCAGGTTCAAACCTGTTTCCACCTAGATCATCTGGCCCAATCTGAAGCTTCCCCCAATTGCCTGGTGAATTGGTGCCCACAGTGAAGTTACTTCCAGTCGAGACATTATTAAGTGCAATACTTTCTATGCCAAATGGACGAACACACCCGGAGCTATTAGAAAATCTTGCCATTGCAATGGAAGATACAGTGGTAGGGATCCCGGTAATTCCAAAAACACTCGAAAATAAAGATGGCAAAGTCTCTTTAGCAATGACCCTAACTGCATTTACCGTTGGGTTCGAGCATGAGTTACAACTTTCTTTATCAATTGTAACTAAATTAATACTGCAAGGGTTAAAAATATTATTACTAACGTTATAGACTCCACATTGAACAGAATGAATACTTGATGTGCTTACACTATTAGCAGTAAACATCTCTTGAGCTTTTGATATTACCTGAGGGGTAGTTTTTTGAACCTCGAGTACCCCTAACAAAGAAGCACTATCAGAAGCTTTCTGAATTTTAAGTCTATTAAAATAGCTATACCCTGTATCTATGGATAGCGCTGCAAATCCTACTAGTGCAAGGAGTGAAACTGATAAAAATACTAAAACAGACCCTGATTCATTTTTAAGTTTTCTTTTCATCTTGATACCGCCGTAGAAGTTAAATCTAAATATCCGTTCACATTGCCAGGGACTACAAATGGAACCAGTAAGTTCATCGAGTAATTACATGTAACAGTAGTATTTGTAGACCCTTGAGATGGACAACTTGAGCATCCTCCAGTCGCTGTACAGGCACCAGAAGGAAGAGTTAAAAATGGACTTGCCGCATCGCTTGCTGCATCAGCTATAACATCGCAGCAATGAGAAGGGTTTCCGAGAGCGACGAGCCTGCTTGCAGTAGCGGTAGCATTAACAAGGGTGATTCTTGTAGCAAGAATTAACCCCCACTGAATGATTCCAAACACCAAAAGCAAAATGACCGGTAACCCAATAGCAGCTTCGATGAGAGTTGCTCCACGGATAAGATCTTTATTGCTTTTGAATCGTTTCATCTGAACGAGATAGCCTCCCATTTTCTAGAACGGAATATACTTTATCACCAACCTGAATCCAGTCACCTTGGGCCGAAGTCTCTTTTCTATTTAATAAGTTATCAACAGTAATTGTAGCGCTGCCAATATTTTGTTCAGTAGAGGTGTCCGCACCTCTTAGGTTTAAGCTTAGAGTTCCAGAATTTTTTGCAAGCTGAATTCGCTGAGCATCTTTTCTTGGTACCATCAAGGTTATAAATCCTGGTGACTTTGAGTCATTAGCATTAGTAGAGAGCACCTCTGCATTTTCAACTATTGTAGATACTGAAGTTTTTCCATCAACAACGGATGACCAGACCACATCTACGCGAGCACCTGTTCTAACCCATCCGGCTACGGAGCTTTCTGTGTCCGCTGCGATTGTTACGGCTCTAAATCCCTCTGGAATCCGTGACATCATCACGTTGTAGGGGATTTCAGATGTGAGCATTCGTCTTAAAACGATCTCTCCTTCTTTTAGTCCATTTTCAAGAAATCGACCCTCAATTTCTGATACTGAGTATAGAACTTGTTCTTCAAGCCCTTTGATATCTCGATCAGACAACTCAAATGCGTCTGGAGTGATTGGTTGACCTGGGTCAATCTGACTTTTCGCAATAACAACCTTTCTTTTCATCGGATCAACAATTGAATTGACCTGGGGAGGAGGCGGTGGATTGTCAGTTAAATTCTCCTTAGCGATCAAAATTAAAACTATTCCACAAAGTATCACCCACAGCACTAAAAATGCTGTTCTTGGTTCTATCTTTTGTACGATGCTTTCTGAGTTTCCAAAATATGCCATGTTGCCCCTAAATATTTGCTGCAAATTGTAGTACGTTTCTTACCCACCCTACTGGTTCAGAGCTAGCCTGTCTCTTTCTCTGTGTAGTCTGTTCCATGAATCCTAGTGAATTTGAAATATCCTCGAGAGCTTTCTTGGTGCCCTTACTTCCTAGGCTGTACAGAGTTTTCCCAGAGCCCGCCCACTTTGAAGCAGCAGTATCTACAGGAATGCTAGGAAGATTCCAGGAGATATCAGGAAGACTAATGTATTCTTTTAGAATCTTATTTACTTCCTGAGAAGGTAACTTGGCTCCAGCGCAAACCACCTTGAGTGCGGATGCGTTGCCCTTCATTATCGCTAAGAGCATCTCAAAGTATTCATGCGACGCTGATAAACCCAGTAAGGAATCGTCGGTAAGCACAATAACTTCGTCAGCAAGCCTCAATAAAGTACCAGTGGATGGGGTTAGTTTACCTGAGATATCAACAATCGTGTAATCAAATACTATTCGAGCAAGCTCAGTAATTCTATGTACCAACTTTATGGAGTCAGGATGTCCAATTAAATCCATTCCTGCTGCAATATCTTGGGGTGGTGGTAGAACCCACACTGAGTTGCCAATCCCAACACAACATTCGCGGAGAGAGTCCCTTGTAAGCTCTTTTGTGCCCTGGATAAGAGACGAAAATGATTTTGACTGTGAGCTTCTTACACAAAGTGAACGCGAAAGATCTTTTGATTCGATATCAAAGTCCCAGAGGAGTGTATCTCGGTTTGAGATCTCTCCTAAGGCAGCAACGAGTGTTGACGCTCCAAGACCGCCTTTTACTTGTGCAACGACAACAAGCTTTCCTTTTTTTGTTCGTCCAGCAATCTTGAATTGGGCATGTATTGCTACAAGCTCCTGAAGTAAGTCTAGCGATGGTGCACCTACGGGGATTACTTTTCTTGCCTTTGCGACATGTGCTTGTCTGAAAAATTCACCTGAATAACCACAACTGCCCACATAAAGGATTACCTCAAGGGAAGGGTCTAACTCTTTTGCTTGCTTTGCGATCCGATGAGATTCTAAGCCGAGCTCAGGACCTAAGATTAAAACATCACACTGATTAATTTTTGTTGCAAAGTCATTAGGATTTGCTGAAATCAGTTGAATGTCCAAGGCATCACGGTCAACGGGATCAAACTCATCGAATATCTTTGCAAGTTTGGTTTGTCCTTCTGCTGTTTGATCAACAAGTAAAATAATCATCACACCCCTAAGTCATTAACGCTTTCATAAGCTGAAATCCAATTCCGACAAATAAAGTCGACATAAAACTTAAAAAAACCAAAGCAACAGGGCCTGTTGCATGAAGCTCTAGCTTCTTTATTCTTGCCTCAATTTTTATTTCTCGCTGACTAGATACCGCATTAGCGAGCTCTTGAAGCTGTTTAGTTATCTCTCCCCCATGCTTTGAAACTTGTCCAAGAGTAAGAAAAGCATGCTTTAGTTCTGTATGAGAGGATAATGTTCCCACCTCTTCAAGAGCCTCATCTAGTGGGGTTCCAGACCGTGTTAGAAGTTGAACATTTCTTAGTAGCTCAGTTACAGGATTATGAGTATCTCTTTCATCAGCAACAGAAACTGCTCGATGTATACAAGGACCTACATCTAAACCACTGCCAACTCCTACAATTAGCTGTTCTATGACAAGAGGTAGATAGTACATAATTTCTTCATCTCGGATAGCGATTACTCGAGATAGATAAAGTTTAGGCAGGTAGAATCCAAGAAGTGCACCAAGTGTGAGCCCGAGATAAATGCTAAGGTTAGATGAAAAGTAGAGAATCGAAGCGCAAGAAATTCCTAGGACAATAGGAGCAATAATTTTGATTATTTTAAAATTCCTTCTTTGATCGTCCCTAAGAAAACCAGCGCGATATAAAAGTTCATCTTTATCTGTTGCTGGATCAACCTGAAGTTCGCGCCGATAATTGATATTTATCGGCGAAGACTCGTTTTTTTCAACTTGGGTCTCGCGATTGTTGGGTTGTATTATATTCCTAAGTCGCGAGCGATTTGACGGATAGAGTAAATAAAACCCGATAGGGGATAGGAGTAATAAGGCAAGGATGTAATAGCTCGTCATACTTTGATCCTCGTAACCTCTTTTATCCAGAATAGACTTAGAATTACCGCTAATATTGCAGTTTGCCAGACAAGCCAGCCTGTAGGGGCGTTCCAAGCTTCGACGATAAGCATCGGAGAAGCAAAATAAATGTAACCTTCTAGTAGAACAAGTATAACGATAATCATCCAAAGTGATGCTCTTTGTAGAGAGACAGCGGCAACAGCTGAGCTTCTAAAGTACTGACGTTTTCTTGCTTGCTTGGCTAGTCGCTCCAGGGTATCGGACAATGCACCTCCAACGCGTTTACTTAGAAGTAGAGCCTGGATAAAAAGTTCTGTTTCTGGGTGATGAATTGTATCTGCAAAAAGACCTATTGAGCGCTCCTCAGATATTCCCATCCTCATTCTTTCAATTAGTTTTTTAACTTCGAGCCTGACAAGTGATTTTGGTGGTAGACCATTGCCGGCTGCCTCAATGGCATTCATTGGAGACATTCCGGTTTTTAATAAACCAACTACAGACATAAGAAATTGGGGGTAGTCAGCATCAAAAGCATTAAATCTACGTTCAATAGCTCGGTGAATTAGTGCTCTAATTATGATTGGACCTGAACAGATTACAAAAACTTTAAGTAAGATACCGATATAGGGGCTAGTAAGAGAATATAAAGCTGCGCTGATTACTATTTCGAGAAAGATTAAGGTGATTATTGATACATTCCACTGGGCATACTTTAGCTTTTTAGAAAGAGTCAATCTAGAGGAGGGGAGTTTTCGCTTTTGGATCTTGGAGATCTTCTTAAGTAGATCGCCACGTTTTTCTTTCTGCTTCTCGTCGATGTAATCTTCTGGGGCTACGACTAATCCCCGCACTTCCCGTGATAATGTTGGAACCATTAGCCCTGCAGAAAGCTTTGGAATAAATAAAAAAAGAACAGGAATCGCAAGTAATACAACCAAAAGAGCTATCATTGATGATCTCCTTGGGGTATTCCGTTATCTACATATAGCTCGCTAGGAAAGGTGCTAAGGGATAGTCCATCATTAAGTAGTTCTTTATCAAATTGACTACTCCATGACTCAACTCTCCAGCTTGGGCGGTTATGGTGATAAGAATAAGAGAACATAGGCCTGACCTGAATCACACCTTCAACAAAATGAGCCACCTCTATGATCTCCCCAACTCGTGGGATTCCCGTTCCCTTTTCGCGGAATAGCCAAACGATCACATCAACAGCGAGGGCAATCTGCTGTCTTATGATATCAGTTGAAACTGTTTTTTGAGCACGTCCGAGCAAGCTCTCAAGTCGGACTAAAGTTTCTTTTGCATTTCTTGCGTGAAGAGTCGAGAGACCAACATGTCCAGTCTGTGCGCTTTCAAGGAAGGATTCGGCTGCTTGTGGGGTACGCATCTCTCCAAGAATCACTCTAGTAGGAGTCATTCTTAGGGTAGCTTTTATATGTTCTTGAAGTGTGACTTCGCCTGCTCCTTCCATATTGGCAGGACGTGAGACTAGGCATCTAAAAAACTGATGCTGGCAATTGACTTCAGGCGTATCTTCTACTGATACGATCGACTCTCTTGGGCCAAATAGAGTACTAAGACATCTGAGTAGGGTAGTCTTACCTGTTCCTGTTTCCCCAGAGATTATGATTGTAGCCTTACCTGAACGAACTATTGCAGCTAAATAATCGACGATCTTTCTAGGTGCCATTCCGTAGTTGATTATTGTTTCAAGGTCAGCTTTTACAACTCTTGGTATACGAATGCTAAGGTAGGGACCACGCGCGCCACAAACACTTTCATGAATTGCATTAATTCTGATCCCGTTTGGTAAAGAGACATCTATCGTGTGCTGTTGAGTAGAGATTGAGCGATCTAATGAAAGAAGAAGTCGGTCAATAAAAGAGGTGTAAGACTGATGTGAAGGCCAGGATATTCCTGTGCTTTCGCTGTCTTTCCCGCGTTGTAGTACAACAGTCTTATAATCATAGCAGTGAATATCTGTTACCTCGGGATTGTCGATTAGTGACTGTAATGGTCCCCAGCCAGTTAAATCTTGCTTTAGCTGAACAATAAGGCCTGCTCTTTTTATATCTGAGAGAATCTCACCTTTTTTCTTTAGAACCTTATCAATTGCAGAGGCAATGGTAGACTCTTCAATTTCATTTGTGAGGTAATTAGAGCTTTGAGTGTGAAGCTTTCCTATTTCAACTCTGGCTTCGCGCATTATCGTCGCGTTAAAGCTCTCTGTAGGAGCTTTCTCGGTGACTTTGGTAATTCTTTCAACGCTGTTTGTTTTAGTCGTGAAAAGGTCTGAGAGAATATCTTGGGCTCCGTCGGTTGACACTCACACCTCCAATTTTGATGAGGTCGGGATAATACCCGTTAAGTAAGTTGATAATCAAGTTTTAGCGCTAATCGTTCTATTTGATGTCAATATGATATTTTTATGAATAATTTCAGGTAGTTAAGCATAATCTAGTGAATCAAGAACATGTAGGAAAAGAAAAGTTAATAAATTAAATAAGTTAATCAAAGATTATTGAGAAATTATGCTCTGTATACCCTGTGACAATTGACTCTTTGTGTAAAAGTGGTATGGACAGCAGATGAAACAGGTTTTTGGGGTTATATGTATCAAGGGGGAATAAGCTTCACAATTTCAAAATCGTTCGGAAAGCTCCAGCTCGTTCCTGAGAAGGATGGCTTACGTTTTTATTATATCCCAATAGTTGAGGGTGCAGAGTCAACTTCTAACTTAGGTTTTTTAGATCTATTAGTTCCACTTGAGGCTGTAGGGGGTCTTTGGGCAACCGCGAGGGCGTTTCTGTATGGAATGGAATCACTTGATGAGAATGTTATCCTTAAAGGAGGATCTGGCTCAGAAGAAGAGGGTGACGTTCTTGTAAAACTGTATCGAGATAAACCAAGAGGTGCCCAAGGGAAGCTAGCTGGTGATGAGACATCGTGGCTTAGAATTGTTACGGGGCGCTCCGAAGAAGAAAGAAGAAGAGTAAAGCTTGGGCCACGTGATCTACTTTGTATAGAGCTTGCCTGTCAGGCCGTATTAACGGTTGCAGCTGCCGAAAAAACTCATAAGCCTGGGCTATGACTTTTCTTGTAACAGGTGGGGCAGGGTTTGTTGGTTCAAACTTAGCTATAAGATTAAAATCTAGATATCCAAAAGAAAGAGTTATAGCTTTTGATAATCTAAAAAGAAGGGGATCTGAGCTTTCTCTTTCTAGGTTGAAGCAAAATTCAGTCGAATTCGTGCATGGTGATGTAAGATCAATCAGCGATCTGAATCAATTTGGAGAAGTATCTACAATTTTAGACTGCGCTGCTGAGCCAAGCGTACAAGCTGGTCTTGATGGTGCTACACAGTATCTTGTCGATACAAACTTGCTCGGAACTATTAACTTACTAGAACTGGCAAAAAAATATCGATCTAGATTCGTTTTGCTCTCAAGTAGTAGGATTTATCCCTTCAAGGTCATCAATAATCTTAAGTACAAAGAAACAGAGACTAGATATGAAATGGCCGATCCTATTATTGGGAAGAACGGCATCTCAGAGGAATTTCCACTAACTGGGGAACGAAGTCTGTATGGAGCAACTAAACTCGGCTCTGAATTACTTTTAACTGAGTATGCCTCGATGTTTAGCTTTGAGTATGTGATCAATCGATGTGGCGTCATAGCTGGGCCTTGGCAGATGGGAAAAGTAGATCAGGGATTCTTGGTTTTGTGGGTAGCGAAACACATATTTGGTGGAAACCTTAATTACACAGGATTTGGCGGCAGGGGTAAACAAACGAGAGATCTGATGCATATAGATGACCTAGCTGATCTTATTGTTACGCAGCTAGATTCGGGCCTATCAAATGATCTTTATAATGTTGGCGGAGGATATGAACGGTTAGTATCGCTACTCGAAGTTACAAAGATGGTTGAAGAGGTAACCGGCAGAAGTATCAATATCGGGAGCATTCCGGAGACTCATCCAAACGACTGTATCTACTACAATACTAATAACTCAAAGGTAACGAATAGGTTTGGATGGAAGCCTAAAAGAACTGTTATAGAGTTAATTACCGATGTAAAAGATTGGATAGTAAATAACCAGAATCTACTAAAACCCGTCCTTTCATAGACAATACAATAATGGAGCTACCGCAGAATTATATAGAATAAGCTAATTAAATTTCTCTAAATTGCCCGATAAGCTCACTTATCGGGCAATTATTTGGACTTAAAAGGGGGCACCGCCCCTGGGCAGGAGCGCCGAGCGGAAAAAGCTAATAAGCACTAAATGGGGTGAACGCGCCGATAAGGCGCGAGAGGGGCACCGCCCCTGGGCAGGAGCGCCGAGCGGAAAATTGGAGGATGTCGAGGTTTCGTCATCCTTCCATGGAGTGATGCTATCTGGTTCCCATTTCTGGAAATTCAGTTAGCGTCGCCTTCTTGAACATGACTGCACCGGCGAAGCCAGCTAAGGTCACGACAAGCAGATCTTCCTTCCTAGAAGACCCATCTGGAATCCCCTTCCAAAACCGCAGACGCAGCATGGGGAGAAAGCCAGTGAGCTCGTAGAGCTCTTGCAGTCTTGAATCCTGAAGCATCTTCACTACTGCGGGTTTGTGAACCCACACAGTGTAGATCAGCCCCAGATGCGGGTACTGCGGATGATGGGGTCGCTTCCGAAGAAGCCTCTCCATCTTCTGGTAGTGATCGAACTCAAGAAGCTCGCCTCTCAGAATCCCAAAACCTTGCGGGGTTTGGCACTGAGTGCGGAGCTGGTTCGTTCGCAGTTCAGAAACTGCAAAGTTGAGCTCGAATGCCACGTCGTCGAGTGTCAGGATCTCCCTGATATCTCGCTCCGGCTTAAAGCCGAAGATGATCGTCGAAGAGTCATCACCTACCATGTGGCGGGTAAGACTCAGATTGCCGACTTCCATGTCGTATCGGGTCATGTTTTCCTCCAGTTAACCTCATGTGAGGGGGAAGCTAAGTCCCGCACAGCTTTTACAAATAAAGCTCTGCGGAACTTAGATTGCCCTCAAAAAAACCTTATCGATACCTCGACATCGAGTAAATTCTTCACTTACTCCAAGCCGACGCTAATGTCTGGTCAGTCTTTCGCCTGGGTGAAAGGTCGTGTTGACCTATTTATTGCTTCGTCCGCTAGCGCGGACGACAGATCACGACCCGGCAAATAATCCTGCCTGGTCTGGCTTTAGCCTGACCTTTGCTACGTAGGACAAGAAAACCAGTCCAGACAAGTTTACAGCATGCAAGTGTTTAATCAAAACTAATCAATCGGGATGATTCTGTGATAAACAAAGAAGGTGAATTTATCGTGTGGCTCACTTGATGTCTCTTGATATCTCTCCTCAAACTCAGGAAAGAAGGTATCCCCTTCGACATTCTGGTGAATTTTGGTTAGATAAATTTCGTCAAAGTATTTTAAGGTAGAATTATATACTTCTCCTCCCCCTATTACCCATAAAGTATCTGTTGGGGTGTCTGTAAGTCCATCCATGAACTTTTGACAATATTCTTGGGCAGAGGGAACCCTTATCACCCCTTCTGGAACATTAAGGGTTTTAGAAGCTACGATATTCAACCTTCCAGGAAGTGGTCTGAACTTTTCAGGCAGGCTCAAATAAGTATTTCGCCCCATAAGTACAGCATGTCCGTATGTTAGTTCTTTAAAGCGCTTTAAATCTTCAGGAATATGCCAGGGTAGACCCCCTTCTCGGCCTATACACCGATTTTCACTCATAGCTACAATGGCGGAGATGTGACGCATACATCACACCGCTATCTCAAATTTTATGTGAGGAAAAGGATCGTAGTCGCTGAGTGTAAAATCCTCATATCTAAATTCAAAGATATTTTTCACTTCAGGATTAATAGTCATCTTTGGAAGAGCTTTTGGTTCTCTTGATAGTTGAAGTTTTGCTCCCTCGATATGGTTTTGATAGATATGAACATCACCGAAGGTATGAACGAATTCTTTTGGTTTTAGTCCGCAAACTTGTGCAACCATCATTAAAAATAAACTATAGCTTGCTATGTTAAACGGCACGCCCAGCATAAGATCCGCTGAGCGCTGATATAGCTGTAAGCTTAACTCATCCCCTGAGACATAGAACTGAAAAAGTGTATGACAAGCTGGTGGTGCAACCTCTGGAAGATCTGCAGGGTTAAACGAGATAACAACATGCCTTCTGCTATCTGGATTTGTTTTTATACCGTGTATAAGCCTCTCGATCTGATCAACTTTTCCTCTTGGGCCCTCCCAACTTCTCCACTGCTTACCATAGACAGGTCCAAGCTCGCCGTTTTCATCTGCCCATTCATCCCAGATTGAGACCCCTACCTCTTTTAAGGACTTAATGCTGGTCTCACCTCTAAGAAACCACAAGAGTTCATGAATTATTGATTTCAGATGAACCTTCTTTGTTGTAACAAGGGGAAAGCCCTCTCGAAGATCGAACCTTAGTTGTCTTCCAAATACCGAGATAGTCCCTACCCCGGTTCTGTCGGTTCTAACTTCTCCTTCCAGTACGTCTTTTACTAAATCCAAATATTGCTTCATGTTTTTTTAGTCTAACCCTGTTTGCTAAAAAATTCGAGCCCTACTCCTTCATAGAGTGAATGAAAGATTTTGTACTTCGAAATCCACCTATAACAGTTTTTATGGTATTTTTTAAATAAAAAGCTCAGGAGATAGTTTTTTCAAAAAAGGTCGGGATCTTTTATTGATATTCATTGTAGTATGGTGATTGGTAGTGATAAAGATTACACTCTTACTTGCCTCTCAAATTCCTCCTGCTTTGCTCTTAATTATGAATTGGGAGGAAAATGAAATATTCAGATCTTTTGGTTTTGCATTCGGATATTCAGCGTTATCATGTTTTATAATTGCTGCGCTTCTTTCCCTTAGATTTTCTGCAATTGAGCGCCTTTTTCATGGTCTTGATAATATCTATGAAATTCATCATCTCATGGGTCGCCTAACAGTTGGCTTTGTGATTCTTCATATTTTATTTATCTTTTCTTCTTATTCTCGAGAATCAGTATCATATTTCCTTAATCCAGCGATTCTTTCGTTTGATTATTTGTCAGGCTGGATATCTCTTTTACTAATTTTGATAGTTATATTCTTTGCAGTATTTCTTGATCGTGGACATAAACTTTGGAGGACAATTCACTTACTGAGCTTTCCGGCTTATTTAAGTGCTTCTTATCATTTCTATTCTCTTAGCTCAACGGAGAGCATCGTTAAACTTGGGTATATATTTGCGTTATTCTTAGGACTTGCTTCTATGCTTCTTAGTACTTTCAAATATTTTTCAAGAAGATACAAAATAGAAAAAATTGATCATTTAAATGAAAGCGTTGTTTCGCTTAGTTTTAAGCCTTTGGGGAGAAAAATCAATTATAAACCTTCACAGTTTGTTTTTGTTTCTTTTGAATCATACAAAAGGTATTCAGCTTGCTGCGAGTTTCATCCCTTTACTATTACTTCAGTCGAAGGCGATGAGTTCCTTGAGGTAGTTGTCAAGTCTAGAGGCGATTGCTCGAGTAAAATTCAGGGAATAGAACGTGGGGCTATAGCTAGGCTAGATGGTGCGTATGGGGGATTCGTAATTAAAGATGCCTCTCAGGTTTGGATTGGAGCGGGAATAGGAATTACTCCGTTTGTTTCCCTAGTAAGGCAAGTCAACTGTAAGGTTGATCTATATTATGTCGTAAAAAACGATAAGGATTTTGTTCTTTTGGATAGATTGAGAACGACAGCTAACAAAGGGGTAACTATATATCCTGTTTTAATTGATAACGATTCCCAGAAGTTGTTATCTATAATTAAAGCTAATAGCTCAGACTTACCGACAAAATACTTCCTTATAAGTGGCCCACCATCAATGGTAAATGATTTGCACAAACTATTGCAGAATGATGGTGTGCCATCTTACAACATAGAACATGAAACTTGTGGTTTTATGGGGTACAATTTTACTTAGTACCTCACTCATACGTGCTGACCCCCGCCGATATACACATGAAGAAATTGCTATACACAATTCTGAGAAGAGTTGTTGGCTCATAATCGAAAATAAGGTTTACGATGTCACCACTTATATTCCAAAGCATCCTGCGCCTAAAAAAGCTATTATAGAATACTGCTCCAAGGAAGCTACGAAAGCGTTTCGAACAAAAAACAAAAATGAGGATCATAGTAAGCGTGCTAAAAAATTACTTGAATCACTCTTGATTGGAGAGCTTATTGCTAAGTGATAAGACAGAGATCCTTCTATTTAGCTATAGATGACAGATAATGTTCATAAGGGAGAGAATAATATATTTTGAAATTTCAAATCTGTTCACCTTACTGAAAGACTCCTTTCCATACTAAGTCTAAAGATTAAAAACCATCTAATTTCACCGGCTATAGATACAGTGTCTTTATCAACCTGCCATTCAAAGCATGGAACAGAATTAAAACACCTATATGCCGATCTTGGATAAGTAGAATCAATTTTGGCTTTAATAATCTGCTCAGCTACCCTTATTCTACTTTGAGACTTTGACTCCCCAATTCTTCGAACTCCAGGAGGTTTCGCTTTTGATGCAGCTTCCAGGGCTTTCACAATACTTAGCTGAAGGCAAAATGCCCGTTTAAGTTCAAATACAAGAACTAAAGTAAGAGCTATTAAGAATAATCTTCTTACCACTCCCCCTCCTCTCCGGCTAATCTTTTTAGCACAGACCTAGCAGTATCGCTTGGAAGATTCTCTTTACTAAAATAACAGGCTTCAGCAATTTCAATATTACATGGAGCAACAGATCCTGTGTGATGTTTTGCTATGAAAAAAAGCACATGATCATTTCTCTTGTGGCCAAAGTTGGTATAAACACCCGCTAATTTAGTCTCAGATACAATTACTCCTGTCTCCTCTTTGACCTCTCTTTCAATTGAATTTTTAGGGTCTTCAAAAGCGCCAACCCTTCCACCAGGGAAATGCCACCCGGGCCAGTAGTGATGCTTTACAAGTAAGATCTCACCATTTTCATTTTGAACAAGTGCCCTTACTCCAAGAGTTAATGTTCGAAATAATTGCTTCTGCTTGAAATCAATTAAAAACAATACTTTAGTTAGCCAGGGGCTCACTTTGGTCTTAAAATATTTAATGCTGATCCTGCTTTAAACCACTCAACCTGTTCGTCAGTCATAGTGTGCTTAACCTCGAATGAATATCCATCAGAGAGATGTGCTGTTAGCTTTGAACCTGGTGCTAAAGAAGTGAGCCCTCGTATAGATACACTAATCCCCTCCTTGATTCGATCATAGTCAGATGGATTAGCAAAGGTTATTGGAAGTACCCCCTGTTTTTTGAGATTAGTTTCGTGAATTCTTGCGAAACTTTTTACTAAGATTGCTTTCGCCCCAAGAAATCTTGGCGACATCGCAGCATGTTCTCTTGAAGATCCTTCGCCGTAGTTCTCTTCTCCAACAACGATCCAGCCTTGACCTTTTGCTTTATAAGCCTTTGCAACCTCAGGGATTGAGATCTCCTTTTCACCTGTTAATTGATTAGTTGTAGTTCCGTTTGCACCACCAAAAGCATTTACTGCACCAATCAGCATATTATCTGAGATCTTTGCTAAGTGACCTCGGTATTTTAGCCAAGGCCCTGCTTGAGAGATATGATCCGTAGTGCATTTACCTAAGGCTTTTACGAGCACTAGCAAATCTTCAAAATCCTTTCCATCCCACGGTTCAAAAATAGGTAAAAACGATAGCCTGTCGCTTGTATCTGATATTGAGACTTTGATATTTTTTCTCTTTGAAAGATCTTCAATCGGCGCAATATATCCAGCTTTTGAAAAAACAAATCCTGATTTTGGAAGTTCCTCTCCTTTTGGTTCAGGAAATCTAAAGCTTCCCCCATCTGGAAGTGGAAGTTCATCAGTCAGAGGATTAAACGAGAGCTTTCCAGAGAACGCAACTGCTGTAACTAGCTCAGGAGATCCTATAAATGCAGCTGTCTCATCGTTTCCATCGTTTCGCTTTTTAAAGTTTCTGTTGTAACTGGTAACGATGGTATTTTTCTCACCTTTTTTAATATCACTTCTTGACCACTGACCAATACAGGGCCCACAGGCATTTGCAAGAACAGTAGCACCAACTTCATTAAGTGTGCCCATAAATCCGTCACGCTCTATCGTTTTAAATACCTGATCAGAACCAGGAGTGACCATAAATGGGATCTTTGATTTTAATCCTTTTTCTTTTGCAGCTTTTGCAACATATGCAGCCCGTGAGATATCTTCATATGAAGAATTTGTGCATGACCCGATTAACGCAAATCTAATGTCATCAGCATACTGCTCTTTAGAAACAGCATCCCTCATCTCAGAAACTTTTCTTAATAGATCAGGCGTATGTGGCCCAACCCATTGGGGCTCAAGTTTGGAAAGATCTATTTCGTAAACTTCATCGAAGTATTTTTTAGGATCTGTATATACCTCAGGGTCGGATCTTAAGGACTCCTTATTCTTATCAGCAAGTTCTCCAACCCAAAGTCTCTCAGTTGCATCGAGATATCTCTTCATTGCAGAGTCATAGGCAAATAACGAGGTTGTAGCTCCTAGCTCAGCACCCATATTGGTAATAGTGGCTTTTCCAGTACAGCTTATGGTCTCTGCTCCTTCCCCAAAGTATTCAATAATCTTCCCAGTTCCACCCTTTACAGTTAATAGACCTGCAACTTTTAAGATCACATCTTTTGGTGAAGCCCATCCACTAAGTTTTCCAGTAAGTTTAATTCCAACAAGTTTCGGATTTAATAATCCCCAAGGCAGACCTGCCATAACATCAACTGCGTCGGCTCCCCCTACTCCAATTGCAACCATTCCAAGTCCACCAGCATTCGGAGTATGAGAATCTGTCCCTATCATTAATCCACCAGGAAATGCATACTGCTCAAGCACCACCTGATGTATTATTCCTGAGCCTGCATCCCAAAAACCTATGCCGTATCTTTCAGCAGCAGTTTTTAAAAAATCATATACTTCTTTGTTTTCATCAAATGCTCTTAGAAGATCTGATTTTGATCCTGTTTCAGCTCGGATTAAGTGATCGCAATGAATTGATGAAGGAACATGTACAGTATCTTGCCCCGTTACCATAAACTGCAGCAGAGCCATTTGAGCTGTTGCATCCTGCATAGCAACTCTGTCAGGTCTGAAATTTAGAGTCTCCTTTCCCCTTTCAGGAATAGATTTAGGGAAAGAATCGATGTGAGAAAATAAAATCTTCTCTGCTAGAGTTAATGGACGGTTAAAATAAGCCTTAGCCTTGGCGATTTTTTCGGATAAACCAGCATAAAAGTTTTGAACCATTTTTTTATCTTGAGCTTCCATAGACCTATAGACTACAAGACTAGACCCTTGGGTCACAATAATTTTGTTTCGCCAAGGAAGATTACATTTGGGCCTATGTTTATAATCCCCACAAAATCCTGCTCGTCAGGAAAAGGAAAAACATCTCTTAAAAGCCCTTTTGAATCCCCTCGGTCAACCTCAAGGTAGTCTAATAGCCTTGGCTTTCGCTCAGATGGTAAGGTGTTCGACAGAAAGATAACCCTATCAAATTCGTTTAGCTCAATGTTTGAAAGTTGAACAGATACGAGTGAGGCGCCCCCAAGGCCCGCCTCTGATTCGATTGGTGGGGAATCAAAGAAAGAAAAGAGATCTCCCTTCCTGTAAAGTAGAACATCTCCCCCAGAAACCCTTGCGCAGTGAGCCTCACCATTCTCTATGCAAAGTGCTATCAATGTCGTAGACATCCTTCCACCTGCTGCAAGCTTGTGCCCGAACTCATAGATGGCTGAGTTTGCCAAACTAAATGCCTTTTCAAGTCTGTCGTCTACATTCTCATTATCTGATAGAGACTCAAGAAATTTATCAATAGCTAGTCTTGCTGCAACCTGACTTCCAAGCTTCAACCGGAGTGGGCTTGCTCCTATCAGATAAGCTGTTCCAGGGGTCATGCTAGGATTAAAAGATCTCATAAAACTAGATGAGTTTTCTCGGAGAGAAAATGTGAGATCTACCTTCGATAACATTAAAAACCTTACTCTCGCAATTATCACACTTTCGCTGTGATTGATGGTAGAAGTAAAATTGACCTAATTCTAAATGAAATTAGTTATCTCAATTCTAAGTATCGCTTATATCTCACTTTGCACAACTTTAGGGGTTTCAGCCCTTCACTGGCTTATCAAAGAGGAAATAGTATCCAGTATCGTTGGTGGTGAATTTTCGAGATTGGACGTGGTCTCTTTGGAACGTCTAAGTAAGCTTCGCAACTTATTAGGTTTATCACAACTAGATCTGACTCATTACAAAGCAGGACTTAAGGTATTAACCAAAAAGGATGAACTTGTTGAAAATGTAAAAATGTTTCCTTTCATCGAGATGCAGCAGATTGAAATAGAATTAAATAAGGCTAAAGAAAAAATCGAAAAACAAAGTAAAATCAATTCTCTCAGACTAATTCGTCAAATGTTAGCCTCTTTTCTTGGTGTATCAAATGAAGAAGGATTAGAAATTATTTACGAAGAAGGAGTACTAAAGGGACTTCCAACACTTCTAGTTTTAAAAGAGGATATCCCCAACCTCAGAGCACTAAGAGATACACTAGATCAAATAGGCTCCCGAGCAGCCCCAGTTTGGGGATATGCACAGAAAGAGCTTCTAAATGAACTCGAAAGACTCCGCTTGGAGACAGAAAAAACACTAAAAACACTAAAAATCCCTGAGCCTGAGCTGCCAGAACGTGTCATCGATAGGATCCGTGCACAAGTGCGGAGCTATCTCATTGAAAAGACTGATGAAATCCAAGTAAACTTTTTTTAGTTTGAATGCATTTTTTCTTTGACTGTCGAATATTCATTCGGTATTCTCACGAGTCTGTTGGCGGCAAGTAAAACTCGCTAAGTTTAAATCTATATACGATTTCGAGTCTTAGACTAGGGGCTTTAAGTTCAGGGTAAATCCTGACAGATGGCTCTGTTTGCCAATCGACAGGTTTTTGTAAAAACGTTAAAGGAGAATAAATGAAAGGCTGGTCAAACTCAGAAGTTCCTGGAAACATCAATCACATCGCTGAAAAGCGTTTACTTGCTGCTGTTTTGCAGCGAGCAATAACCGATTTTGTAAGTGGTGATGGAGAACTTAAAGAGAGTGCTAGGGCCTGGATCTTCGATGACGAAGAAACCGATTCTCCTCTTAGTTTTAGATTCATCTGCGAATCTTTAGATCTCGAACACATTGGACTTAGAAAGGCGATTGTTTATCAATCAGAAAATGTTGGTGCAGTAGCAGAAATGGCGCTGTAACTCACCCCCGGATTCGCTCCGCGAATCCACCCCCTGAGGGGGTTTCGCAACTCACCCCCGAATTCGCTCCGCGAATCCACCCCCTGAGGGGGTTTTGTGTTTTTCCGCTCACCGCTCGGGGTCAGGGGCTTCGCCCCTCTCGCGCTGATCGCGTGTTCACCCCTTTGTTATTATTCCCGCTCACCGCTTTGGGTCAGTTGTTTGTAACTTGGGGGTCAGGCCGGTAGGCCTGACCAGTCAAATGCTAGCAGCTACCTGGTCAGGCCTGCCGGCCTGACCCCCAACTTATCTATTTATTAATTAAAAAAACCATATTGTGCAAAACACGTTTATAGCTTTAGCGTAGAATCTAAAGGGTCTTATCCCTCATCTTAAAGGTTATAGAGGTAAGGTTATGAAAGATTCAAGAGCGAGCGTTATAGCAGAAACAGACGAAGGATTTGAGTTTGATATCAGCGTAAGTCCAGAGCGAGCCCTTTCCTCAGCAGTTTTATTTGATGCAGTGCAAAATCTTTTGTGTGTTGATCGTGATTCAAAAGAAGGAAGAGTTTGTATTAAACGTACATTCGATTGGATATCAGACAGCGAAGACGATTTTCCATTCTCATTTATGAATGTATGTGATGCATTAGCATTAGATGAGTTTTCTCTACGAGTTGGACTGATTAATGCTTACATGTCCGGTGGGGTTTTTCACTAAAAACAACCATTCTGTAACTACGCTCTTTCGGCTTTCGCGATCAGTACTTCCCTTGGTATAATAGAGTTAATGAATCCTTCTTCAAGAAAAGGAAATAACCCAGAGCTTTGGGATAAATTCCTTAACGATCTAGATGAGAGGCTTCAGTTCGGTCTACTTGAACCTCTTAGAAGAGTGAATACTTATCACTTTGAAGGTACAGCACTTTTAATAATCGAACCAGGCACACAACAAGATTTTGATTACCTATCGAAACCTCATGTCAGTCAACAACTTCAGCTCTTGGTCTCTGGTAGTACTAAGATCGACAAGATCGAGATCAAGAAAGTTAGTACAGAGTAATTTTTCAAATTAGAATTTCTAGCTTGGGGGTCACCCCTGGGAGGCCTGACCAGTCAAATGCTTGCGTCTGCCTGGTAAGGCCTTCCGGCCTGACCCCCAACCCTTCAGCTGGAAGCAGGATAATCAGTATACCCTTTTTCTCCCCCACCATAAAAAGTGGATCTATCATATTTATTTAATGAAGCACCATTTTTGATCCGATCTGGTAGATCTGGATTTGAGATAAACCATCTGCCAAAAGCTATGCAATCAGCATACCCACTTTCTATAGCTTCCTTCGCTAATTCAGGTGTATACCCTCCAGCAGATATTAGAGTTCCCTCATAAAGATCTCTAAACATCTTTGATGTAATTGGAGCACCCTCTACTTCCCCCTCTTTGCCTCCAGCATTAGTTGATCTAGGTTCTATTAAATGTGCGTAGGCTATCTCTCTTTTTGATAGTTCTCTTAGTACATAAGAAAATAACCCTAATGGATCAGAATCAGACATATCATTAAAAGTTCCATAGGGTGAAAGTCTCACTCCTACTCTTTCAAAAACTTTATACACTTCATCAACTACTTCTAAGAGTAGCCTTGCTCTGTTCTCAATCGATCCACCGTAATTATCATCTCGTTTATTTGTGCCATCCTGCAAAAATTGATCAAGTAGATAGCCGTTGGCTCCATGAATTTCTACCCCATCAAAACCTGCTGCTTTTGCATTCAAAGCTCCCTGTTTGTAGTAATTAACAATTTGAGGAATCTCCTCAGTTAGAAGCGCCCTTGGTGTTTCAAATGGAACCTGCTTCCAATCGGCAGTAAAGGTGCCACCAGTTGGTTTAATCGGAGATGGAGCTACTGGTGCCCCCCCATGAAATGAGCTGTGAGATATCCTTCCTACATGCCAAAGCTGACAGAATATCTTACCACCTGCTTTATGCACAGCATCGGTAACTAGCTTCCAGCCGTTGACCTGATCTTCACTGTGAATGCCTGGAGTGCCCGGATATCCTTGCCCTTCTTCACAAACTTGTGTGGCCTCTGAGATTATTAGCCCTGCAGTTGCACGTTGAGCATAATATTTTGCATTAAGCTCAAAAGGGATATTTCCAGGCTGCTTGGAGCGCATACGTGTAAGTGGCGCCATAATGATTCTATTTTTTAATGTAAGATCACCAAGTTTTACTTCATCAAATAAGGTTCTTATATTCATAGTGCTCTAGTATAAGAGATATGATGACAGGTAGCATCTTTTTAAAAAAAGGCCGTGAATATTCAGTTCTATCAGGGCACCCTTGGGTTTTTTCAGGCGCAATTCAAAAAAAGGAAGGCGAGGTTTCTTCCAGCGATCCGGTAAATGTTTATGATTCTGATCGCCAATTTGTTGCCTTCGGGTATTACTACGAAAGAGATATTGCAATTAAAGTTGCATCTTTAAAGCCAGTTAATTCAGAAAGAGAATTAATTCGTGAGAGATTATCTGATGCCCTATTATACCGAGGTGAGCTCAAAAGAGATGGGGCTACAAGAATTTTTAATTCAGAAGGAGATTTTTTTCCAGGGATCATAATCGATCTGTATGCAGATGTTGCCGTTGTAGAAACTACTGAACGACTAGCTCCTATAGTTAAGGAAGAGCTTTCAAAATTAATTTCATACGTTCAATATGATAAAGAGAGTGTACTGATTGATGAGCATGAAATTAAGTACAAAGTCGATCTAAAAAGTGGTCAAAAAACAGGATTTTTTATTGACCAACGTGATAGTAGATTACTCGTTAGAAAATTTTGTTCGGGCAAAAAAGTTTTAAATGCATTTTGTTATACTGGTAGTTTTTCTTTAAATGCCTTAGTTGGAGATGCAAGTAGTGTAGTTTCTGTTGATTCTTCAAAGTCTGCTTTAAAACTTCTTATAGAGAATCTTGAACTGAATAACATCTCTAAAAACCATGAAACTAGAGAAGCTGATTGTTTTGATTATTTAGCTAACTCTCAAGATAAATTTGATGTAGTTATTTTAGATCCCCCTGCACTTGTTAAAACTAGATCAGCTAAAAAAGGTGCTCTAAGAGGGTATCAATCTTTAAATAGGTTTGCTGCTAAGATTATTAATCCTGGTGGATATCTGTTTACCTATTCATGCTCAGGTCATGTAAGTCTTGATGAATTTACTGATTGTGTAAGAGCAGGAGTTCTTCAGGCAGGAAGACAAGCCAGGGTTGGTAAAATTTTGCAGCCAAACTTTGATCACCCTTGGAGCTTAAATCATCCTGAAGGAAGATATTTAAAGGGGCTTCTTCTTAGGATCTTGTAGTGTATCCTCAGCTATCATAGCCTTAGCCTTTAGCGTTGTGTCCTTACAGGCGTGAACTAACCCTTTAAAAGCTTCAAGGAAAGAAGAATCTGATTTTGCAGCAACACAACCAAGCCATAAAAGAGGATGAGCCCAGCCATCAAAGAGTCTTTTAGGCATCTCTTCTCGTAATGAAACTGGGTTGTCTACTAAAGATCCTTTCAATGAGTAAATAACACCATTGCTTCTCCTTTCGTCATTAAGAATGCGGGTAACTATCTCCATTAACTCAAGTACTGTTTTTTCAGATGAATTCTCTTTTAATCTCTTCCATACTTCGCAAGCATCATCAAAGTCAGTCTTAATAACGTTTCTAATAGGAATAAATGCTTCAGCAAATCGGCCAATTTCTGAAGTTTCTGCTAAAAGCATATCTTCTAGGGCAGTAACAGTTGGAGAGTCCATGAATCCAATTCTAAACATCCTTCTTATCTGAGCAAATGAAACCATAAAGTCACAGAATGAATAAGGAGAATCTCTGTTTAAAAGTGATTCAAGAATTGTTTTATTATCAGGCTTTATAGCTTTATCTTCAGGAATCTCAGATTTTATCTTCTCCCAAATTGCTTTTACGAGATTTACTGGTAGAAAATCTGGCTCATTTTTAAATTCTTTATAATGCTCAAGTCCAGCATCACCAACTTGATTTGCTAAGCAAAGGGCTACGCGGGTTAAGCCAACTTGATCGTCGACTTTAGGTAACTGCTCTTTATCTAAAACGCTTTGACCTAAGTCCGGATATTTTTTTAAAAGAGCAGCTTTTGCGGATTCAAAATCAGTTAGTACTCCCTCTATGCCGATATGTGTGTTTGATCTGAAGTGACCCTTTGAACCGTCTAATGGATTGATTTCTAGGTCAAACCTTTCTTCACAATTTTGAAACTCCGAGGATTTTATTCGCTCACAAATAGCTTCTAAATTATCAAAAACGTGACCTAGTCCAAAAAGCTCCTCCCCCTCTCCTGGTGTACCCAGCAGATCTATAACACAACTTTTAACTACCCTTGGTTTTTTGGTGTTGTTATCTCTGAATCTTTTAGGGGTTATTGTTACCTTTAGTGTGATTTCACTTCCAGATGGAAGAGTAACATTGCATTTTAGCCTCTCCATCTCAGGTAATTTCTTAAGTTCTACAAACTGCATCGCGACAGATGATTATATCAGGTTGAGAATTCTTAAGCTAAATTAGAGAAAAATGATTTGATTTATACACCTCCTTATGTGTATAATTGTACACATGAGAACAAACATAGTCTTAGATCCAGAGCTTTTAAAAGAGGCGCAAAATCTAACAGGGATAAAGGGTAAAAAGGCCTTAGTTCATGAAGCTCTTAGAATGCTCATAAGGGTTAAAAAGAAAAAGCCATTAACAGATCTCTTTGGCAAGATTAAGTTTCAAGACCGGTACAACTACAAGAAGCTTAGAATGGGCTAATAAGGTGTTAATCGTAGATACATCAGTAATAATCGATCTTTCAAAAGGGAAGCAAACAAAAGAGGTTGTTTTTTTAATTGAATATGAAAATCAGGGTGGAGCAATAGCCGTGCCCTCCATCTGCTATTCTGAAATTCTACAAGGCGCTAGAACTTTAGCTGAGTGGAAAAAAATCAGATCAGTTCTTGGTGTAAATGAGATCTTATTTCCAAAAAACACTGTAAAATTTTGGGAAGACGCAAGCAGAATTTATTTCGATCTGAGAAGAAAAGGAAAAACTATTTCCAGCCTTATCGACTGTTTGGTGGCGCAGATTGTATTAGATTTTAAGGGTATCTTACTTCATCATGATAGGGATTATGAGTTGATAAAAACAATAAGGCCATTGAAGACAAAGTGTTACTTTTAGCAGAATGAGTAATCTTAAGACTATATTGCCATTTTATAAACACTCTTTGTGGTCTTTGTGTTCTCTGTGGTTCAATTATATATGCACAGAATCTGAATGACCTATTTCAAGGTCACTAAAAAGTATTTCCACAGTTTTAGCTTTTTTTTTAATTAACCACAAAGACCACTAAGAACACGAATGGGATAGATTTCACTACTGAGTTTTCCTAAGTTCCAAACTATAATCTTTAGCTATAGATTCAGGATTACTGAGTGAAACCTCAACAAAGTAAAGTCCATCCTCAGGAATTATAAAACTTTCAGTTTTACCCCCCTGGCCCCCTACAAAGCTTTTTTGGGTTATATTCTCCTTAAACTCCGTTAAGACCTTAACGTAGGTATAGTATGTGTATTCGTTACCAGGTATGAATGCTACAAAGAAAGTATCTCCTGTTTTTGCAGAGAATGAATAAAGATCTGCCTTATCAGCACCCCCTAAGTGATTTACCTTGTAACGTTTGCCGATCTCAATTCCTAAAGCTGTATCAAATGAATCACCAGCATCTTTATCAGAGTCTAGATCCCCTTTTGAAACTATAGAAACCGTAAATGTAGCATGATCTTTATGAACTGAGGCGTACTCACTTCCGATTAATAGAAAATACTCTCCAGTTTCTCCTGTTGGTGCCCGCATTTCTTCAGTTCCAAATTTCTTCCCGATAATTTCTCTATAAACTATCTGTTCTCTATTTGGAGCATTAATTTTACCTCCAAAATATGGAGACTCACCTTCAATGACCTGTCCGTCATCTCGGATCTGTATCCCTTTTTCCAAGGTTTTTAGGGTAACTATAAGCTCCTGTCCTGCTTCAGCTTTAACTTTAAAGTAATCATATTCGTGGGATTTTTGGTGATGATCGAGCCTGTATTCAACACCCGTTTCAAGAGTCACAGCAGTTTCAAATGAATCACCACCTCTAATCTCTTTTCCGTAAACAGTTTTAGCTTTTTCTATAACATAGCTTTTCTTTGTTGCTTCACTTAAGGCTTGGGTTAGCTCGTTTGCATCTTTTGCATCAAAGTACTCACCATTGCCAGCAAGAGCAGCAGCTTTAAGTTGAGCTCTTGTTTTTTCGTCAACATTAAACCCAATAACGTGAAGAGTGACATTGAATCCTTCATTAATAAGCTTTTTAATTGTTGCTGCAGGGTCTCCGCCACAGGTTTCTTCTCCATCACTGAGAAGAATAATTGTTTTCTTTGACTCTTTAGTTAGATCGAAATCATTTTTTGATAATTCAAGTGAGTAAGATATTGGTGTGTAGCCTTTAGGGTCAATTGCTGAGAGAGCAGTTTCGATATTAGTTTTACTATCAACGCTGATCGGGACTACAAGTTCAGAATCAAGGCAACTTTTTTCTTTATCAGCCTGGTTTTCTCTGTGTGCATAAACTCTAAGACCTACTGCGCCTTCTACATGGGGAAGAGCATCTCTAAGGGCAGCTTTGGCAGCTTCAATTTGGGTCTTGCCAGCAGTTGTTTGCCTCATTGACCCTGAAGCATCAAGGATAAAAAGAAGGTCGGATTGGGCTAGGGCTGTTAAAGGGACAATAAGTAATATAAGCAACTGTTTCATTGCCATAAAACTTCGCAAACCCGTTATAAAAAGGCAAGCACTACATTCCGCTTGGTGGATCCCTGAGTTCAAAGCCCTTTATAAGTCTGCACCCCGTTAAAACAGCCTGAGCGTAGGGAAGATCATCAACTAACCCATATGCATGATAAGGCTCCCCCTGCTCTATTCCTGAGACGCCAAGTTCCCGGAGTGCTAGCAAAGTTCTGTCATCTAATTCCTCTGTCTCTAACTCTACGCAGATATAAACGGTATTCATAATTTATGAACAGATTGACATGTAAATCTCATTAGTCAAATCATAATGTTCTAACTTCAAATAATTTTTTATAACACCTTGATATAAATGACTTTTCTACGTCGATGATTAATGACAAAAAGCATATTGTCGGATTATACTGACACTTATGCTGGGAGATTTGCTTTCAAAGCTTGGTTATTCAGAGAAGGAGTCGAAGCTGTATTGTAGTTTGGTTGAGCTTGGGGAATCCACTGCTGCAGCATTGAGCAAGCATTCAAAAATACCCCGTGCAACAGTGTATGGTATCCTTGATCAGCTAATTGAACGTGGAGTTGTAAGGACAGAAAGAAGAGGTACAAGAACCCTGTTTGTCTCAAGCCCTCCACAAGCGTTCTCAAGGGAGATTGATGAAGAAAAGGAGCGTCTTCAACAAAGAGAGATAATAGCTGATGAAATTAAAAAAGTCTTAACCCCACAACTAAGAAGCTCAAGCATACCGCAGTTAAACTTTCTGGAAGGTAAAAGGAACATAGAGAGTTTTCTTTATGAGATGCTGCCTGAATGGAGAAAGAGCACAAAAGCAGTTGGGGATTGTACCCTTTGGGGATATCAGGATCATACATTTGTTGAAGAGTACAGAAGATGGCACAACCATCTTTGGAGTAGTATGGATAAAAGCGAAAAGATTCATCTATTCTCTAATCCTTCAAGCATAGAAAAGGAACTAGTACATAAGATAAGCAGACGTGAAGTAAGACGACTCCCCGCAGAGTATGATTTTAAGAGTTCGATATGGCTTTATGGTGATTATATTTTTATGGCTATAACGAGACAAAAACCTCATATTGCAGTTCATATAAGAAACGATATATTTGCCTCAAACCTCAGAGCAATTTTTAAAATCCTCTGGTTAGTTAAGTCTTGATAATGAATGATGTTGTTTCAATAAATGGTGAGCTCTTTCCTCTTATAGAGGCTAAGATTCCACTCTTAGACCGTGGATTGCTTTATGGAGATGGCATTTTTGAAGGTGTAAGGTTCTACGATAAAAAACCTCTCTTACACATCCCCCACTTTGAACGGTTCTGCAAGTCGGCTGAGTACATTAGGCTGTCTCCCCCGTCTTTAGAGTCCTACAACCATGAGATTAAAAAAACAATCGAAGCTTCAGGATATGCCGACGGATATCTTAGGATAATTCTAACACGTGGTGTTGGAAAAATGGGGATTACTCCAACAGGATATGGAAAACCAAATTTTTATGTGATCGTCACTAATATAGCACTTTACGATAAAAGCTTATATGAAAATGGGATTGAGCTTGTTGTTTCAAAGTCAAGAAGAATTCATAAAGATAGTTTTAGTGGGCAGGTAAAGTCATTAGCCTATCTCCCAAATATTATCTGCCTTTGGGAGGCTCTTGAAAGTGGAGCGACTGAGGCTTTAATGCTAGATTGTGATGGATATGTTTCTGAAGCCTCTGTAGCAAATATCTTTGCATTGATGGGGAACACCTTACTAACTCCAAGCCTTGAGGCTAACTGTCTTGAAGGAGTTACCCGTAATCAGATTATCAAACTTTCTTCCAAGCTAGGCTTCAATGTTGAAGAGAAGCTCTTTAAGTTAGATGAGTTGCTTGAGGCTGATGAAGTCTTTCTGACTGGTACAGGAGCAGGCGTAGTGCCTGTAGCAAGTATTAATGGCACAAAATTCAAGATAGATAGATCAAAAAAAATTAGAGAAGTTTATGAGTCATCCATTAAAGATAACTGCCAGGCTCTTTGATAAAATGCCATCATAACACTCCAGGCTGCTTCATAACTTTGATGAGCAAACTCTTCAGCGGATAGAGCCCTCATACTGTGAATGTTGGGACCAATTGCAAAAATTGCTGGTGACATAGTTGGACGAGATGAGCCTTTAATAATCAAAGATCCATCAACTCTGGCAAAATCTTCAGCTTCAGGGTGTTTACATACTACTCCATCTTTATAGAGCTGCCTTAGGAGTTTTGGTACTGGCTCTTTATTTTCTGTCATAGTCTCTCTGGAACCAGAAAATGGAGCTGCATCAATCAAAACACCTTTGAATCGCCATTTATTTTTATTAGATGTTACTTTGATTTCTCCATCTATCCCTACTGAATCAATAATCCCTTCAATTAGGGTAATTTTGTCTAGGTAAAAGTTGAGACCCTTATTTCTTGGTGTGGCTTGAAGCCTTGTGCCAGATCTAATTGCACCACCAAGCCCAACGGGAAGTTTCCTTGATATTATGCCGATATCGCCATTGTAATTAAGCTCATAGAGTGAGTTTAGGACATCTAATGTTGTATCACCAAACCCACGGATAAAGATCTGTGGTTCGCTAAGAATTTTTCTAATTTCTTCAGGATTATATGGATTTTTGACTATTCTGGGTGATTCAGGAAGTTCAGCTGGATTAGGCGAGTGACCTTCGCAAAGAATAACAGCATCAAAGAGTTCTCCATTTACAAGCCATTGATCTCCTTCACGAGAAATCTTCTCGACTTTCTCCTCTCTGTGAGAGAACAGTTCTCCTAGTTTTGGACTATCTAAAAATTGCTGATGAATATGTTCCCCTACCTTGGATCTATTTGGCACTTGAGGGTCTCTAACCAGGACATCTGAGAAAGAAAACTTGTCTAAGCTAAAATTTGGACATAACCACTCAGGTTGATCTTCTTTGAAATGAACACCACGTCCGATGGAGCTAAACTGACCATCATGAAACATGGTAACTTTAATCTTCGGTGGAGTCGGAAAGTACTCCCCAAGCTCTACTGCTTTCATATCCTGCCACTCTATACCTGAGTTTTGGAATGCTAAGACGTAACCAGCTTTCTCTAAGCACCTATTATGAAAAGTCAAAAGATGGTTTACAGCAGCCGCCCCAGAAAACCCACCCCCTATTACCGCGATTTTTTGCGTAAGTTGGCTAATTCGAAGCTCATCGAATTTATAACCTTGCTGGGCGTGCATCTCCTAATTTTATAATGTCTTATGTTCCTATTCAATTTTGATAGGGTTCTTTAGCAACTTTCGGGCCTTATCAAGCTGTTCAGTTCTGATATCTTCATTAACCCCCGCAAAGTTCCGTCTATCTGAGGCCTGTTTTGTGAATTCACCTAACACTATTGCTATCCATATAAATCGATAGACAGGAAATAAGAGTTTAAGCCTCTCTAGGTGAGAAGGATCTCTTTTTGCTAAAATTCTGGATTGTACTTCAGGGATGTATTCTTCTGGTATTTTAATTTTCGGTTGATAGAAAAAATCCAAGACAACTTTAATCGGGTCATCAAGTCCAGCATGTTCAAAGTCAAAAAAAACTAAACCATTCTTAGTCAAAAGTGCGTTATGTAGACCAAAGTCTGAAGGTGAAACCACTTTTTCCTCTAAACTTTCAAATATGTCGATTTTCACTAGTGGTTCTTTTTCCTTATTCCAGGCTGGAATTACATCGTTATTTATAAAGTGAGAACACAAACTTTGAATTTCATCGTAATCTTCAATCCCGTATAGCTGATGAAGTCTAGTTTCAATTCTTTCTATATATCCTTTGATTCCAAATCTGGCTTCAGATGCAAGAGGTAGAGCAACATTCTTCTGTAAACGATTGAAAAAATCTAGCATTTGATCGATGTAATTTTTTTCGCACTTTACAACTGATTCTCCATCTATAAATGATAAAACATTAAAACCTTCTCCCTCAAAAAGTAATGAGGGCACACTTAATCCGGATGCATGTTTTAGAAATAGAGTCTCTCTCTCTTGGCGTTCTTTGGAGAAGTAGTGTTTGAGAAAGAATTTCTTTTCTCCGGCGGTAACTTTAAAAGCTTTGTTATTGCCCCCTGAAAAAACTTGGATTAGCTCAATTGGATCACTACCTCCTAAAGAATAAAAGATCTCCTTCACTTAAAATCTCCCCAATTGGAGAAGCGATCAGGGTAGGTGCTTTCGTTGTACGGATCATAGAGAACCGCTCGCACTGTTTTAGGGAAAAGAGGATCCATTAGAATTTCAGTAAGATCATCGATAAAAACAGTACAGTTTTCAGAATCAATTCGTTTTAATTTAGCCTCTTTGGTCTCTTCAAAGAAGACATCTTTTACTATTTTCGTAATTCCGTGATTTTCAAGCCACCGTTTAGCGGAATCATGAAGATTGAAGGAATCCTTTGAATATGAGAGTTTGGTTTTATGGCTGATTATGACAGCTTTGTTGAAAGTTTTAAGTTTATCTATAAAACCCTGAGCTACAGAGGCTCCGTCTATTCTTGGGCCATAAATAAGACCTTGAATCTCAGTCCACACTGACTCCTCTCCAATCACTCTTAGATAATCTCTTAGAGCCGTTTTTGTCACTGGGCTGATTGGATAGCCACGCTCTTTAACAATCTCCTCAAGTACTGGCTCATACCTAATTATGGTATTATCAAAATCGATTCCGATAATGCTCAAAACACAGTATAGTTAACATATGTTAGAAGAGATGGCTAAGCGAATTCGTTTAGCCGTAATTGAAATGTCTCACAGGGCTGAAACTCCTCATCTCGGATCATCTCTTTCTGTCGTGGATATTCTCTGCGCATTAAGCGATAAGATTAAGTCAGATAAAGTTATCCTCAGTAAAGGCCATGCAATCACTGCACTTTACGCCCTTTTGGCTGAACTAGGACAGATCGACAAAGCTGAACTTCTTCATTTTAATGAAAATGGAAGCAGGCTTCCAGAGCAACCAAGCCCACATTGTGTCCCAGGAGTCGAATGGGCAACTGGCTCCCTTGGCCATGGTCTTTCAGTTGGGGTTGGTTTTGCACTTGCTGCGAGAATTAAAGGTGAGAAGTACAAAACCTATATTGTAATGAGCGATGGTGAATGTAACGAAGGTAGCGTTTGGGAAGCGAGCATGTTTGCAGGCGCTCAAGGACTTAATAATTTAGTCGTTATAGTTGACTATAATAAATGGCAGGCTACCGGGAGAAGTAATGATGTGATGCATCTTTCCCCATTGGTGGGGAAGTTTCAAAGCTTTGGGTGGGATGCTGTAGAAATAGATGGACACGATATTGAAACTCTAACAAGTGAGATTAATCGAGAGAGTAATAAACCCATAGCAATTATCGCCAATACAATTAAGGGCAAAGGAGTCTCCTTTATGGAGGATGACAATAACTGGCATTATCGTATCCCTACTAAAGATCAAGTGGCTATGGCAAAGGCAGAGTTAGGATTATGAGGAATGCTTTTGCTGATGAGGTTACAAAGCTTGCAAGTGAAGATGAACGGATCGTTTTTCTCTCTGGCGACATAGGAAATAAGCTGTTTGATAAATTAAAATTGGTTGCTCCGGGTAGATTTTATAATTGTGGTGTAGCTGAAGCTAATATGATCAGCCTCGGCTGTGGTTTGGCTTCTCAGGGGCTAAGACCTATTGCTTACACAATAACTCCATTTATCACATATCGTTGTATTGAACAGATAAGAGTTGATGCTTGTTACCACAATCAGCCACTCACATTTGTAGGGGTAGGAGCAGGACTAGGATATACTTCACTCGGGGCAACTCACCATTCATTAGAAGATATTGCTATGCTACGAAGCTTGCCTAATATTACTATTCTTTGCCCTGCCGACCCTGTCGAAACACGTGGTGCTATAAGGGCAGCAATAAATGTAAATGGGCCAGTCTATATAAGACTAGGTAAGAAAGGAGAGCCTGTACTATTTCAGGATAATACAAACTTTGAAATTGGCACTCCCAACAAGCTAGTTGATGGTGAGAATACAGTGATTCTTTCATGTGGAACGATTACTGCGGTTGCGCTTGAGCTTGTAAAAGAGTTAAAGAGCTGCGCACTGTATAGTTTTCATACTGTGAAGCCTTTAAATACTCAATTTTTGAAAGAGATTTTTAATCAGTATGAAAGAGTAATAACCATCGAAGAGCATTCATTAATTGGTGGTTTCGGAAGTGCCGTTGCTGAGTGGGCAGTCGATAATAGAGTCGATACAAAGAATCTAGTTCGATTTGGTACTAAAGATGAGTTTCTTCATGGTGCAAACGATTATTCTTTAGGAGCAAAAAGTTTGGGCTTAGGCTTAGAAGACCTAAGGTCTAAGATTAACACCTGACAACACATCTTCCTACGACTTTTCCTGCTATCATCTTATCTATCGCAGATTGAATATTTTTCAATTCAACTTCTTCTGTTACGAGCTCTTCAAGATTAATCTTGCCAGCAGTTGCAAGTGTTTCAAGTCTTGGTATGTCAACTGTAGGGTCTGACTCTCCACCATGAGAACCTATTAGCTTTTTGCCTAAGTGAAGTGGAAGGGAATTTATTGATATATTTTCTTTGGGTACACCTACAAGGATCATTCTTGAATTTGTTAATTCGTAACCTGCTTCAATAATTTCCTTAATTCCTGTGCAATCAACAACTACATCAGCTTTTGGTAGAAGACCCCGCACTTCATCAATCCATGATTTAGAGATTGAAGATATTGTATAGTCAGCACCAAACCTCTTTGAAAAATTCAGTCTTTCTTGATTGATGTCTATAGAAATAATTGGATGCGCGCCTGCCAATTTGCCGGCTTCAACTATATTTAAACCAACTCCTCCCACACCAAGAACAACTAAAGACTCTCCAATTTTTAACTTTGCGTTATTACATATTACGCCAAAACCTGTTGTGACTGCACATCCAAGTAGACTCAAACCTCTTGGATCAAGAGAGCTGTGAATTTTAGTGAGTCTGTTCTCTGAAATCACAGACATTTCACTAAATGTGGTTATCTGTCCCGAGTTAACTTTTCTACCGTTCCATTCATACACTGCTGGGGATGCATCGATTCCTCTTCCTTTTCTCCAATGAAGTACAACCTTGTCATCTTTAGAAACAGACCTTACTCCTGGACCAATCTCCAAAACACTACCGAAAGCTTCATGACCTAGAAGATGAGGTAGATACTTATCAGGTCCCTTTATCCCTTGAATCTCACCTATTTGAGAACCACATATACCTGAGTAGTTGATCTTTACTAATACTTGCCCCACATCAAGTCTCGTCTGAAGCGAGATATCGTCTACCACCAAGGGTTTATTCTGCTCAACTAAAATTGCGGCTAGCATCTTCACAGACCAATTTTATCCATCTTATGGGTATTTAGATAGAAGTCTTTTGTTTTTGGGTGATTCTGTATTACTTGGCATGAATAGTTTGCTTAAATAACCAAACAAGATGTCGCTAAGCATATTTAATACTTGTTTATTGTTATTTAAATGTGAAAACATCTGATTACTATAATGAAAGTGCTAGGTGTACATGGGGGTGTTTCTTTAAATCAGCATGATGCTGGGGCTGCAGTAGTAATCGATGGACAGATCGCCTCAGTATGTGAAGAAGAACGATTTACTAGGGTCAAGATGTCTCGAGGGCACTTGCCTATTCGTAGCATCCCAAAAGCTCTAGAAGCTGCCGGTCTAAAAATCAATGATATTGATGTTGTAGCGCACGCTGGGGCTTCCTACCCGGATCTTAAAGATCGTCTTTCACGTTGGATGAATTACTATTATGGACATTGCCCAGAAATTAAAATCATACATCACCAGTACGCACATTTAGCATCTGCATTTTTTTGCTCACCTTTCCAGGATGCAACCTGTATTAGTTATGATTATGTAGGGGATCAGATCTCCCTTTATGTTGCTCTTGGAAAAGGGAACAGTCTTAAAGTATTGCGTGAAGCAGGAATTGAGGAATCACTAGGTCTTTTTTATTGTATAATGACATCATTTCTTGGTTTCGAAGTACTAGAAGGCGAGTATAAAGTTATGGGGCTTGCTCCATATGGGAAGCCAACCTCCAACCTAGATTTCCTTGCTAGAGTTACTGACAAAGGTGTCTTTGTTGATAGAAGCTATTTTGATTCAGATCCCGCCATCAGGAGTCCCTTTGAGCCTTACTTCAATAAAAAATTGATTGAACGTTTAGGAGAACCAAGAATGCCCAGTGCACCTCTTGAGCAGAGACATTTTGACTTAGCAGCTTCAACACAAAAAAAACTCGAGGAACTAGTAACATACATCGTAAAGGAATCCATCAAGGAAACTAGCTCAGAAAATTTATGTTTGGCTGGAGGAGTGGCTCTTAATTGTTCTGCAAATCTATCAATTCTTCAATCAGTTTTAGATGTGAAAAATCTTTTTGTTCAGCCAGCGTCAAGTGATCGTGGATTAGCATTGGGAGCAGCATTGGCTGTAAGTGCGGAATCTGATGGGAGACCTGACCCCCTATCCACTGTCGCTTACGGACCTGTATACTCAGAAGGCACAATAAAAGAGGCTCTACTATTATCAGGGGTATCCTATGTTCACTTAGAGGATTCAGAGCTCTTTGAATCGATTGCAAAAGAGCTCTCGAACGGAGCTATAGTTGGATGGTTTCAAGGGCGAAGTGAATTTGGACCAAGAGCTCTAGGACAGCGATCAATTATAGCCGATCCCCGTGACAAAATGATGAAGGATAAGATAAATAGCCGAATCAAATTCAGAGAAGAATTTAGGCCATTTGCTCCAGCTGTATTGGAGGAAAGAGCTTCTGATGTTTTTGAGATGAAAGGGGCAAGCCCGTTCATGACTGTAGCATATCCAGTTAGGCAGGATTGGCAGAAAAAAATCCCTGCTGTCACTCACATCAATGGGACTGGAAGAGTTCAAACTGTGTCAAAATTAAGCAACTCAAAGTTTTGGGGACTGATCTCTGAGTTTAATAAAATTACCGGAGTACCTGTGTTATTGAACACCAGTTTTAATGTTAAGGGAGAGCCCATAGTTGAGCGCCCATCAGATGCGATTTCAACTTTTTTTGCCTGTGGACTTGACATACTTGTTCTCGAAAACTTTGTGATTCGAAAGAAAAAGTGATTAAAGATTTAGTTTTTTCACCCAAAGTTTTGATACTTGTTCATTGCTCAAATGATCCTCCTGATCATGAATTCGGAACTGATTTTTTACCGTACCATTTTCCAGAATTATATCATTGATGTCTACATATTCAGATTCAAGGCCTTGTGCGAGAGCCTCTAGATGTCTATTGAAATACTCTACAAGCATGAATCTCTCAGTGTTGTTTTTTATGAATGGACCTCTTCCCCAAACATTTATCAGGTCGTTTTTCACGACTGGCGGATGAGCGCCGATGAAAGCAATTGAACTTTGCCAGGTATTTTGAATGCTCCTTACAAAGTTGAGTAGAGTATCTAACATCATATCGATATATTTTTTCGATTCTTTTAGATCTATATCTTGATCTCCTGTGTAATGAGCATCAAGAGTGCCAAAACCAATAAAAATTTTATCTTGGGGCTTTATAAAATGTGAAATTTGATTAGCTACAGCCAATGGAGGAGGTGTAAATGAAGAACAGCTAATTTTCGAAATAGCTGCTCCAGGAATTATAGCGGTAGAGATGTTTTTGTTAAGATTATACTTATTAGTAGCGATGTATAAGAAAGGATCAAGATAAGAATCCCCGAAAAACCAATAAGTAGATGAGCTATTAAGATCTTCACTAAAGTATTTAACTGTTGGAGCCAATGTTGAGGATTGAAAATTCCAGATTTTTCTCTCTATTGGTACCAAACTTTTGTAGTGAAGTTCTTCATTAAGATCCCCACCTTCTGATAAGATTCGAATTATGTGATTTAGTGACTCAGTCGATCGATAACCGAAACATACTCCTTTTTTGGCATGAAGTTTTGCCTTTCTGTAGTTTTTAGTGATCCTATATATTTCGGCTAACATAGAATTGATTTTTCCACCTTCTGGTTTAAGAAAATGTAACGCCTCTAAAAATAAGATTATATCATTTGAGTCTCGTGTATTCGATTTTATGAGTAGCTCTGCTTGCTGAAGTCCAGAAAGAAAAAGGTTTTTAATAATTTCGAAAAAAGGATCCTTTTTTTTAGCCAGGTTTGCACAAAATCGACAGTTGAATATTAGTCCTAATATTTCATAGGTTATTTTTTGAAGGTCATAGTTTGACGTTAATAGTTCGGATAGAATTGTATTAGCCTGAGAGGAATATTGAATCTCGAGTTCCCCCCACCTTTCATTTCTTATCATCTCTGGAATACAGGAATCAATTTTTAAGGTGTCTAATAATTCCGATTCCATTACGTTTATTTTAGCAGAACTTAGAGTTTTTAGTGATAATTTTTGTCACACTCAAACTCCGGTCTCAAGGGTACTTTTTGAGCTTAAGTCTCCTTTATTTACATGAAAGAACCACAAACGAATGACGTATTCATAGGTTAAAATTAGTGAGAAGCTTTTCCTTCAGATCCAGCATCTTATCTATTTGATGGATGATATTTATGCATTAGGACGTCAGCTCCATGAAGGACACTCTCAGCTAGGTTGGTGGGATAGTTGCCACGATCCTAATGCTCCAGAGTCTAGAAGGTGGTTTTTGACAGGAAGTGCTGGAGATGACGTTTGGAATAATTTACGCATTAATCATTTGCTTATTCCTGGTGCGAATGTAGTAAATGTTGGCGTTGGAACAGGAAGATGCACCCACCGCCTAGTGGAACGATCCTGTAATGTCTGGGCAGTTGATATATCAGAAAAAGCACTTGCCAAGGTATCCCATCTTGTAAGAGCAACTCACACCCCAGACGCTCTTTCAAGTTTGCCGCAAAATTTTATCAATGTTGCAATCTCAAATTTGGTCACACAGCACATTACTAATCAACAATTAAAAGAGCAGATAGCCGCAATAATCAAAAGTCTAGCTCATGATGGTGTTTATGCTATGCAATTTGCCTACTCACTTGAAGGTAGATTTAAAACTCCAACCGAGGATTTAGTGAGCCTAAAAGGGGGTGGAGTATTTCGATCTGTCGGATTTATGGAGCAGATTGTTTGTGAATGTGGTGGAGAGTTAACGGATGCTTTTCATTTAGGGAAATGGCCAGAGCATGGATGCGGATGGTATGGAATTCATATTAGGAAGGGATAATGGTGAAACCATTTATCCAGGTTTATGATCTTACTGCGCAACCTATTAGTATAGGTGACATAATCTCATTTCAATTTGCTTGCAGTGTTATAAAACAGGCTATTGGTGAGTGTTCAGGAGTTTTTTGTATCAGTTACGATCCAAACACTCCACATTCTGATCCAAATTTTCAAAGCATGATTGAAAAAAATGGCTATCAACACTATGCTTTATTTCTTTCTCAGGCACTGCAATTCAACAAAGATTTTGAATCGTTCGCAATAATAAATTCAGTATCTTCTCTTGAGTTTATAGTGAATAAACTCGGGCCAGGGCATCTTTGGCCTACCCCTCAGCAGTTAGTAGATAAAACTTATCTAAACTACGAGGTGCATAAGTATATTGCAGGCGCATGGAAGAGAAATGGAGATATACCCCGCCCTACTGTTCCTCCTTTCTTAGAACAATGGGGGAAAAAATTTATAGAAAAACATAAACTTTCAGATCCAGTCATTACAGTAAATTTTCGAAATAACCCTCGTTTTCATCACTCAAGGAATGCAAATGGTGACGTATGGCTTGAAGTATTTAATCAATATAAAGGAAGAGCTACATTTTTCATAATATGTGATGCTCATGAGGTGGATCCACGTTTCTTTTCATTGCCTAATGTGGTTGTTGTAAAATCTTTTGGAACTACACTTGCCCAAGATCTTGCTTTAACTATTATGTCTGATTTTCATATGGGCAGCGATTCCGGCATTTCAACTCTTACTTTGTTAAATTCAAAACCCTTTTTTATTACCAACTATACAGGTGTTGAGCAGGGATATATAAACACTTATGAAGATGCTCTTAAGCTATGTAGTGATGGGTATGTACGTTGGGCTTGGAACACTAAGCTTCAGCGCATGTCCCCTAGACATGAAACCGTAGAAGAAGTGTTGGTGGCTCTCGAGGAAATGATGGTAGCAGGATCCAGTCAAGTGCGATATTCTCCAGTGGAAGGTCGTTTTGACTAATGCTCTTTAAAGTATTCCCCGATCATGTACTCGAAACAGTAGTCAAAGCTGAAGGTCTAAATATACTCACCAAGGAAGGCAACCGTTACCTGGACTGCACTGCAGGTGGTACGCACTACGCAATAATTGGCTGGTCCCACCCTCTGGTTCTTGAGGCTATGAGAGAGCAGCTCTCACGCTTCACACATATGGATTACAAGATTTGGAGGGACTCTAACACGGAAGAATTGGCGAGCCTGCTCTTATCTAGAAACGAACATAATCTTGATATGGTATATTTTTGTGGTAATTCTGGTGGTGAGGCTGCAGAAGCATCGATGAAAATGAGCTATCAGGTTCACTATGATTCTGGAAGGCCTGAAAAAACTTGGTTTATCTCCCGAACTCAGTCTTACCATGGCTCGTCTACTGATGCGATGGCAATGGGAGAAAGACCAAATCTGATGTTTTACCAACCCCTATTTCCAAATAATCGTGCAAAAGTTACTGAGCACAATCAGTATACTCAAAAAAGAGAAGATGAATCATTAGATGATTATGCGAAGAGATCAGCTAAGGAGCTTGAAACTAAAATTCTTGAAATCGGACCTCATAAGGTAGCCGCCTTTATGGGAGAAACAATTATGGGTGGTCTTATAGGCGACGTGCCACCCGCTCCAAATTATTGGAAGTATATAAGAGAAGTTTGCGATAGGTATAATGTTCACCTGATAATGGATGAAGTTTACTGTGGTACAGGCACATCGGGGAAAATATATTGTTGCGACTGGGATGGTGTTACTCCAGACTTTTTACTTTTGGGAAAAACACTTGCTGCTGGGTATGCACCAGTAAGTGCTGTTGTAACAAGCAATGAGATCTATGATGTGATAAGTAATGGTCAGGGACGACTCCAACACACAACGACCCATCAAGCCTACTCCTTGGGTATTGCAGCGGCTCTCGCTGTGCAGAGAATTATTCATGATGATCAATTATTGGATAATGTTATATATATCGGTAATTGGATGAGAGAAGAGCTAGCTAAGAGACTGAGTTCCTCTAAGTATTGGAGAAACATAAGAGGAAGAGGACTTAGATTTTCACTGGAAGTTCAGGGATCTGAAAGAGATTTATTCACTGAACGAGTTAGTAGGAGGCTAAGAGATCAGTATAAGATTTTAGTTAGTGGAAAGTGGCACAGATTTTCTTTTACCCCTAGCCTTTTAATTTCTAAGGGGGAGGCTGAACTTGTCGTTGATCGATTCTGTCAGTGTTTTTTAGAGGAGGAAAGGCATTGAAGGTTTTAGCTCTTGGAAATAAAGATCTTTCTGCTCCCTATGAACTCTCTGAGTTGATTGAATCACTTGGAGACGAACCAATCGCATATCATCAAAGATTTGATTTAGACTTTTTAGAACAGAATAAAATTGAATTCATTGTCAGCTATAGATATCGATTCTTAATTAAAGAACCAATTTTAACTGCATTTCAGAATCGAGTGATTAATCTTCACCCATCACTTCTTCCCTGGTGTAGGGGATACTACCCTAATTTTTGGAGCTTCTATGATGATACTCCCAGAGGAGTCACGATTCATCAGATCGATGAAACTATTGATACAGGTAATGTTATTGTACAAGAAGAGCTATTTTTCAATGATAAAAACACATTAAGAGAAACCTACGATGTTTGCCATCACACTATGTTGAGTTTATTCAAGGAGAACTGGGAGATAATAAGAACAGGAAGTTATAAATCATTTCCGCAGGACAAAAATGCAGGGACTTTGCACCTCAAGGAGGATTTTACTAAAATTCAACATCACCTTCCTCGTGGTTGGGACACTACGATAGCAGAAATTCGGAGGATGAAGTGGAACGCATCTCGAAAAGTCTAAGCCCAAGCTTCAGGTTGAATGAACCAATTATTAAAGTCTCTGCAGATGAGATTTGTTTTTTACGTAAAGAGGCAGAAGCATTAGGACGTTCTAGAATTTGTTTTCATAAATCCGAACAATCTTCTATGCACGGGATGTTAATATGCTTAAAGGAAGGTTGTTTTTTGGGTTTCGAAAAGAATATTTTGGAAACCAAACTTTATGTAGTTCTAGAAGGTGTTCTAAAAATTGTCATTTCCAATGATGATGGAGAATTCGAGAAGGTTTTAAATGTAAGAGGCAATGAGATTTTCTGTATTGCTGAGAACAGATGGCATACAACAATCTCTGAGTCTGGTGATGCAATTTACGTTGAAATGAATGTGCGGAATGAAGCCTTACATACGAAACCTAAATCCTTGGAACTAATAAAGTCAGTTTCAGATTTAAGAATGTGGATTGGAGAATCGTAATGAAAGTTTGTGTATTAGGTGCTAACTCTTTTTCTGGTCAGGATTTTGTTGATCTTATATTGGATAGCAGAGACTATAATGTCATTGGAATAAGTCGATCTAATGAAAGAAGTGGAGTATTCTTAAAATATAAGAGAAATCCCAATCTGGGTCGGTATCGGTATTATAAACTAGATTTTAATACAGATATGGATAAAATTATCGATCTACTAGACTTCGAAAAGCCTGATTTAATTGTTAATTTTGCTGCTCAGAGTGAAGTGGCCCCAAGTTGGGAATATCCTGAGCATTGGTATCAAACGAATTGTGTGTCTCTGGCAAGGCTTGTGAATCATTTGAGGAAGCAGCAGTATTTGAGGCGCTATCTACATATATCAAGCCCTGAAGTTTATGGTTCTTGCTCAGGACTTGTACCAGAGGATACTCCCCCAAACCCCAGCACTCCTTATGCTGCATCGAAAGCAGCGGCTGATCATCTTCTTAAAACTTATGCAGTTCAGTTTGGATTTCCGTTGGTCACTGTTCGTGCCACAAATGTGTATGGGGCAGGTCAGCAGCTATTTAAAATAATTCCACGAAGTGTAATCTTCATCAAATTGGGTAAAACTATCGAACTTCATGGTGGTGGCAAAGCAGTTAAATCCTATATTCATATAAGAGATGTCTCACGAGGTGAGTTAGCAATTTTAGAAGAAGGCACTCTTAACTCACTTTATCATCTTGGCCCTAGCCGAGGAGTTGCTGTAAGAGATGTTGTAAAAACTATCTGTAATTCCCTAGGGGTTGAGTTAAGTGCTGCTGCAAAAGATGTTGCAGAGAGACCAGGACAAGATGCTGCATATCTAATTGATTCATCTCGTGCCAAAAGTGAGTTCAACTGGGAGCCTAAAGTTTCACTGGATGAGGGAATAAGTGAGGTTGTTGAATGGGTTTCTTCCAATTGGGATGAGATATCGATGATGTCTCTAACCTATGAGCATAAGGCTTGATATGGGTTACGTAGATTTTTTAAGTTCTATTCACAAGAGAACAACTCGTGATTACTTGGGTCGAGTTAACGAAGGTTCTAAAGCTGAATATGCTCGTCTGGCAAAACAGTTCGGAAAGGATTACTGGGATGGAAGCAGAAGCACTGGATATGGTGGGTATCACTATGATGGAAGATGGGAGGCGGTAGCAGATCAGTTCATAGATTATTATAAGTTGAAACCAGGGGATAAAGTTTTAGATGTAGGTTGTGGAAAAGGATTCCTTGTATTTGAGCTTTTCAAGAAAGGCTTAGATGTATATGGCCTCGATATCTCAGAGTATGCAATTCAAAACGCTAAAGAAGAAGTCCGGAGTCGGCTTAAAGTTGGGGTCGCCGATACCCTACCCTACGAAGATCAAAAATTCGATTTAGTTTACTCTATTAATACTCTCCATAATCTTTATTGTTACAATCTTAAAAGTGCTCTTAAGGAGATTCAACGAGTTGGGAACAAACATCGATATATTTGTGTTGAATCCTACAGAAATGAAGAGGAGAAGGTTAACCTTTTATATTGGCAGCTAACTTGTGAAATGTTCTGTACCCCAGAAGAATGGGAATGGTGGTTTAGCGAGGCAGGTTATACTGGGGACTACTCATTCATATTTTTTGAGGATACCTAGCGATAACAAGTTTTGCCTTCGGCTAAACTCTCTATCGCTTCGGGTATATGATTTTTCCTGCTCGTTTTCTGGCGAAAACGACGCTCATCCCCAAACACTTGAAGTTTTGGAGAGGGCAAAACTCCTTGTGTTCGGGGATGGATGACTTGGCACAGTTTGTGTAACATACCTGATTAATGAGCAAAATTGTACCTCTTACTGAGGTTTCAGCTCTGTCTGAACGCTTAAAAGCAGAGGGTAGGCGTATTTCCCATTGTCATGGAGTTTTTGACCTACTCCATATTGGCCATTTTAAGCATTTAAAATCTGCCAAAGAATTTGGCGATGTTTTGATCGTTAGCATAACCGCAGATAAATTCGTTAAAAAAGGACCGGGAAGGCCAGTTTTTAATGAGAGCCTCAGGGCAGAGGCTTTGGCATCATTAGAATCTGTTGACTATGTAGTAATAGTTGAAGACATTAGTGCAATTCCCGCAATTGAGTCTATTAAACCCTCATATTTTGTAAAAGGCCCCGATTATTCAGATAGAGGAACCGTCCGGGGAGGAAATTTAGATAAAGAACTGAATTCAGTGAAAAGTGTAGGTGGTGAGATTAAGTTCACCGATGATATCACTTTTAGTTCCAGTGAGTTGATTAATAGACATTTTCAAACTCAACCCGAAAGCACAGCACTTTACCTTCGTGATATTTCAAAGCGATATTCCATAGAAAACATTTTACAGTATCTTGAAAAAGTAAGAGATTTAAAGGTGCTTGTATTTGGTGACACCATTATCGATGAATACCACTACACTAAACCCATGGGACGATCTTCTAAGGAGAGTTTAGTTGCGCACAAATATTTGGATAAAGAGCGTTTTGCTGGAGGAGTCTTAGCCACTGCTAATCATGTGGCTCAAATATCGAATTATGTGAAGCTCGTTACGTTGATAGGTGATGAGGTTACGAACGAAGATTTTTTAGCTCAAACTCTAAACTCCTCCATTTTTACCAAGTTGTTTATTAGAAAGCGATGCAACACAACGATTAAACGGCGATATGTAGTGCAAGGCGAAGGTAAAAAAGTATTTGAGGTATGCTTTTTAGATGATAAACCTCTTGATCCTCCGGAGGAGACCCCTGTCTTGGCATATTTGGACGAGATCATCGATGGATTTGATGTAGTCGTTGTTAATGATTTCGGTCATGGACTAATAACACCAGCTATAAGAGACTTCTTATCACGCAGAGCAAAAAGACTTTGCCTTAACGTTCAAGCAAACAGTGCAAATTATGGGTTCAATCTAATTAATAATTATTCAAGAGCTGATTTTGTTTGTATAGATGAAGCAGAGATGAGACTTGCTACAAGAGAAAAGTTTGCAGAGCCAAAGTCTTTAGTTGAGCGGCTTCACAAGGAGATGAACGCGGATAAAATGATGGTGACTCTGGGGTCACTAGGGTGTCTCTGCCTTGATAGTTCTGGAACTATGGTCGAAGCCCCAGCTCTTGCGACATCAGGAGTGGATAAAATTGGAGCAGGAGATGCTTTTTTTGCTTATACAAGCCCATGTTTTGTAGCTGGAATGCCTTCGGAACTTTTAGCCCTTCTAGGTAATGCTGTTGGAGCGCTAAAGTTCCAAATAGTTGGTAACAGAAGCCCAGTATCATTAAGAGATTGTGAGAAGTTTTTAACAAGATTGCTTAAGCATTAGGGTTTTATGAAAAGGATACTTGTAACAGGTGGGGGTGGATATGTAGGGTCACTTCTAGTGCCTGCTTTATTAAAAGAAGGATACACAGTTAGAGTTCTTGATACATTTTGGTTTGGTCAAGAAGTTATCCCTGGAGGCACAGACATCGTAGTTGGAGATCTACGAGATCCTGAAACTGTATCGGAATCGCTCAAGGATTGCGACGCTGTTATTCATCTTGCTTGTATTTCAAATGATCCAAGCTTTGAGTTAAATCCTGAGCTTGGGAAATCGATTAACTATGATTGTTTCCCTCATCTTGTGAGAGCCTCAGTTGAAAACGGGGTAGAAAGATTTATTTATGCGTCATCTTCAAGTGTATATGGTGTAAAAAGCGAGCCTAATGTCACAGAAGATCTTTCTTTGGAACCTCTTACAGATTACTCAAAATACAAGGCTCTTTGCGAAGATTATTTAAAGCAATCAGACACAAAAGATATGGAATGGGTTACAATTAGACCGGCTACAGTTTGCGGCTATGCCCCAAGACTAAGACTTGATCTCACAGTTAATATTCTGACTGCTCATGCCTATTTCAATAAAGCGATGACTGTGTTTGGCGGCGGTCAGTTGCGCCCGAATATCAACATTAAGGATATGGTTTCAGCATACTTACTTTTATTAAAGGCTCCGAAGGAATTAATACATAGGGATGTATTTAATGTAGGTTACGAAAACCACTCTGTTTTAAGTATAGCAGAGATGATTCGCGATATTGTGGGCAACGATGTTTCTTTAACTTCAACAGAGTCATCTGATAACCGGAGTTACCACATATCATCTAAAAAAATTAAAGATAGACTTGGATTTGAACCTGAATTTACTATTGCTGATGCTGTAACAGACTTAGTTTCAGCCTTCAAGGATGGCAAAGTTTCTAATCCTAAAGATCCAAAGTATACAAATATAAAACGACTTCAGGAGATTTTGTGATAAAGGATTTCTTCAATCACTACCGTGATGGCTTCATCAAAGTTTTAGTTGAGATCGATCCTGGTCAGGTAGAAAAACTTTTTGATGCTCTAAAAGAAACTTATGATGCAAATGGTAAAGTAATAATTTTCGGGAACGGGGGCAGCGCTGCCAATGCATCGCACTTAGCAAATGACCTGAATAAAACTCCTCTCAATTCATTAGGAGTTCGAGCTTTGAGCTTAACTGACAACGTACCTTGGATCACTGCAATTGGAAATGACTTTGGATATGAATTTATATTTGTGAATCAGCTTGAGCGTTTGCTTGAGATTAATGATCTTGTAATTGCTATTTCTTCGAGTGGCAATTCAGAAAATGTGATCAAGGCTGTAGAATACGCTAATTCAAAAGGCAATAAAACAATAGGTATTTTAGGGTTTGGTGGTGGCAAGCTAAAAGATAAGGTTAATCTACCCGTTCTAATTCCTACTCTCAAAGGCGAGTACGGTTTTATGGAAGATGGAACTACTTTTATTTCACATGCAATTGCGAGTTACTTAAATCGATGAAGTGTGCTGTAACTGGTGGTGCTGGATTTATTGGAAGTCACCTGACTGATCTCTTGATTTCAAAGGGTCATGAGGTCTTGGTTATAGATAATCTTAAATGCGGCAACTTGCGAAATCTTGAGCATCAAAAGAAAAAAATCGAATTTCTTGAGCTGGATATTAATAATCTAACAAAGGAACACATTTCCGGAGTAGATTGGGTTTTTCATTTAGCTGGCTTAGCTGATATAGTTCCTTCTATTGAAAATCCAATTGCATATCATCATGCAAATGTATCTGGAACCCTAGCAGTACTTGAAGCGTCCAGAGATGTTAAAAAATTCATTTATTCAGCTTCATCTAGCTGTTATGGGATTCCTGACATCTACCCTACCCCAGAATCAGCTGAGATTAGGCCGATGTATCCATATGCATTAACTAAGTATCTTGGTGAACAGTACGTTATGCATTGGGGAAAGACTTACGGTATCCCGGTAGTTTCGCTAAGATTTTTTAATGTATTTGGCCCACGTTCTCGCACCTCTGGCACTTATGGTGCTGTTTTTGGGGTTTTTTTAGCGCAAAAAATTCATGGTAGGCCATTTACAGTTGTAGGTGATGGTACACAAACAAGAGACTTTACATTTGTTTCTGATGTAGCTTCTGCCTGTTTAAGAGCATCTGAATCTAATGTGAGCAATGAGATTTTTAATGTTGGTAGTGGAGCTTCGGTAAGTGTTAATAGACTTGTTGAGCTTTTAGGTGGTGATAAGGTTTTTATTCCAAAAAGACCCGGCGAGCCAGATATAACTTTTGCTGACATTTCTAAAATTAAATCTTCACTTGGTTGGAATCCAGTTGTGAGCTTTGAAGATGGAGTCAGGGAGCTTTTGAATAGTATTGATTACTGGAAAGATGCACCTCTTTGGGATCCAAAATCTATAGCCGATGCTACTAAATCCTGGCACAAATACTTGAAAAGTTCATAGGAGTTATCTTATACAAAATTGATGATTGACTGAAGATTCTTGGAAGCTCTATCTTTTTACAGACCTTTTCCTGCGGCCTCAAACTGATTCGAAATCAATCCCATTTTAATTCCAAATTTGCGCAATTTTTCGTATTCAACTCTATCCTGAACTGAGTTTAAGTGATTAATAAATAAAGTTTTAGGGTCTCTAGCTGTATATCTAAACCCTGGTAATCCACCACTACATATTGCAAAGTAGATATCTTTAATACTCTGTGGAATTGGGAGAATAGATATCTGTTGCTTAATGTTATTTAGTGGCTCTTTTATAAAATCACCTATAGTTGTTCTTGAAAACCACTCTAGAGTTCTTTCTAAAAATAGCGGGGTATAGCCTATTGCTCTATAAAGGTATGAATCTAAAGCAAGGCCAGTTTGAATCGCAGCTTGGAATGCTCTTATTGCATGCTCAGGTTTAGTAGCAAGATCTAATAATGGAAAATAATCAGGGAATTCATATTTATTTAAAAATCTCACCACAGCTAATGAACTGTCGTATATGCCAGCTTCAGGAAATGCTACAGCACCAACAGCATCATGCATCCTTGTTACAGAGGTTCTCTCTGGAATGTACTTCCATGTGGTAATTCGAGCGATATTTAACCACATCTCATAGTCTTGAGCAGTTCTATTTGCTTCATTAAAATATCCAACTTCTTCAAAAATGTTACGGTCAATGCAAACTGTTATTCCATTAAAATAATTCCCCTCAAGCAGTCTTATTAGTTGAAGATCGTCAGGTGTATTTATAGCCCATTCCTGGTGAGGGGGTGCTTCCTTATGTTTGTTTGAATCATGAAGGAAGTAATAATGTGCATGGAAAGCTCTACAACTTGGATTTTGGCGAATTGCTTTTTTAAATATATCAAGTGCGTTTGGCTCATAGAGGTCATCACTTGAAAGCCAACAGATCCAACTTCCAGTTGAATGTTTTAGGGCTTCATTTAGGGCAGAACCAGTGCCGCCATTCTTTTTACTAACCACCTTAATCCTGGGGTCATTGTATTTTGAAAGGACTTCTAGAGTATTGTCTGTCGATCCATCATTACAGATTACAAGCTCGAAATCTTTGAATGATTGATCTAGAACAGATCTTATAGACTCCTCTATATAGTGAGCCTGATTGTAGGTTGGCATTAGAATAGAGAAAAAAGTTTTCGACGTTACATCAACTTTTCTTGGCTCTCCTATTATATCTTTGAATACTTTTTTTGCTATCAGATCTGGCTCATCGCTTGAAAAATACGTACATACCTTTTTCCCATTTTCTGCGAGTGATTTTACCAGCTCTGGGTTCTCTCTAAGATTTTTGATCTCTCTAACTATAGCTTCACTATCACCAATTTCGACCACTCTGGCAGAGTCTTTTAAGATCGATGCCGTAGCTACAGCTTCAGTGCAGACAGTAGGCATTCCCAAGCTTAGAGCTTCGAGTACAGGTAGTCCAAAGCCCTCATAGTGAGAGCTGCAAATAAGAACATCATGCGAGAGATATAAATCTCTCATCTCGATATCACTGAGTCCTGCTTTGATCTGAACTTGAATATCTGAAAGTCCGCCTAAGTTGAATTCTTTTACTGGAGACGCAATTGTTAAAGAAATCGGCATAAGCTTCTTCAGTTTATGCAGCGCTCTTTGTAAAACATCAAATCCTTTCAGGTAAGATTGAGGATTTCCAACCCATAATATCTTAGTTTCAGAGTCCTTGAACCGTTCAACAATTAAGTTTGAATCGAATCTGCTATTGATTCTATTTGGAATTATTGAGCAGTCTTGTGAAAATCGTGTCTTAAAATAATCAGCTATTTGCTCAGATACAGCAATTCGTCTGACCTGAACAGAATGGAGGGTATCGTACAGGATTTTTTCAGAAAACAATTCAGTCGGACTCGTGCCATGGTGAAATGTTTCAATGCCTTGGCAAATGTGTAAAACTCGTTTCTGTTCTGGTGAGTCAAGAAACTCAATCCCACAAAGATCAAAAACTGATGAAACCATCAGTACACGCTCAGTAGTTTTTCTCCAGAAATCGATGAGGCACGGAACCATAACGTAGTTGAATTCGTTACTCCATTCTGGAGTAATTTGCTTTACTCCATAGAAAGTCACTGTGCTTCCAAGTTCTCTTATTATCCTTGCATATCGAAGGAGTTGACCCATGGCTCCTCCTTTCGATTCGGGATATCTTAAAAAGATCGCTACCTTTCCATTATGGTTAAAATTATCAGCGTAATATGGGCCATTTGCATTCAAATGATCCAACAAGCCTCTGTAAGTAAGTTGGTAAGAAGGATCAACCTGCTGATCTGATGGCAGAAGAGAATAGTTCATTGAATAAAAACATTGCCTAATCGACTTTGTAGAGCCTGAATCTAAAAAATGCATATGAATAAATGGCTCGTCCATTATTATTCCTGCTTCCCAGTATAAAAGTGGAACCTCCGGCAGAGTGCCCGACTTAGCTAAGGTTTTAGGGGGTTTCGGAAGCATACTCTTATTAGATTACCTGGACAGCTATTCGATGCTAGGAAACATAAAGCATTCTCCCTAGCATAACCCTTTAAGAACTATAGGTTTTCTAGGAGAATTTCTTATGATTTATAAAATAATGTTTGTTTTAATAGCAGCTACTTCAGGGTTTTGTTCTGATAAATCTGTTGCGCATTTTACCAGAGCTAAAATGCTTATGATACAGGCGCTAAGAGAGTTTGATGCAGGGGTTAAGGCTAACCCGCAGGCAGCATCAATAAAATCAGATACTTGGCGCAGAACTGTGGCAAATAGCGCTGAAGAACTCGATAGAGTGATCGTTCCAAAGGCACGAGAATCTCGTAGCGCAGCAAGATTTGAAGCTCTTCCACCACTTCTTTCTGAATCAAAGCGATAGTTTACGGGGATAAGAAGTAGAGTATGAACGGTGGTGAAGAAATTCCTGCATTAAACGAGTCCTGGACACTTTTAGGTGCAAAGATCACTGAATGGGTTTCAGGAATCACCATGGGCTTTCTTGCACTTGTTGTGTGCGAGGAGTTTTTAGGGATCAAAGGGGCTCATGCGATGCCCTTGTTGCTCGTTATCGGAGTATTCACAACGATCACTCTTGCTTCAACCAGACTTAGATTTCTCGATGAAGAAAGAGGAATTATGTACAAAGTTATGGATAAAGCAGGATTCCCTCCTCCAGGAATTCCAAAGCCAGCCTCTATGCAGCCATATTGGAGCGGTGCAAGAGCTCTCTGGGTGAAAGAGAAGAGTAATTTTAATCAGCTAGGATTAATCGAGGTAGTTAACTACGAGGAAGACGAAGAGAAACAAACTTTAAAGAGAAAGTAAGATGGAAAAGGTTTTAAAAAATTCACAGCTTCTTAAAGAAGCATCGGTTATAGACGGTAGATCAGATAGCGATACTATCCGAGTTTGGGAGAGCTACAGAGAACAGGCTAATCTTTGGAGGGCTCTATCGATTCTTCAACTACCAGTAACTATCACAGCTTTAGTATTTGGTGCTGTAATTTTCATGAATCGATCGATTCAATTAAATGTACCAAGACAACCACTTCCTGGAATGTATACTGTTCAAGAGGTCGATGATGCTGAATTCATCAATACAGCAACCGATTTTGTAAACCTAATTGCTAGCTATCAACCAACTATAGTTGATAGACAATTTAAAGCTGCAAGAAATTATCTTTGGGGGTCATTCTTGGCAAAATTTGATGCAGAGATGATGGTTGATGAGCTTAGAGCAATTAAAGCAACAAGCAGAACTCAAGTTTTCCTTGTAGATCCAACTAGAACTGAAGTTTTAAGGCAAGGAAAAGATGTCAAAGTTACTTTCGCAGGAGATAGATTGAAGATCATCGCAGGAAAAGAAAGTCCACTTATCCAGTCAAAGTTCTCTGTAACTATGACTACAGTTCCAAGGAACAGGATTAACCCAACAGGGATTGTGATAACGAATGTTAAATATGAGTCAGGTGAGTAGTATATGAAAAGGTTGTTGTTAATACTTTTGATTGTAAGTTCGGTATGGGCTAGAGACGTTGAGTACTCTGATGGAGAACTAGCGGTAAGGGTTGTTCCTGGGGAGCCAACAGAGCTTAAATTCCCAGGAGTAATATCAGGTGGATTTAAGAAAAAGGACTCTAGTCTCTCAATCGATAGAAAAGACGGAGATCTTGTAATCTTCGCTCAACAAGAGTTAAGCGAGGTTGGAGAAGTTCTGATTGTTAGGCTTAACGATGGAAGAAGCTACTCAATCAGAGTTCAAAGAGCTACTAGTGAAAGCCCAAGAGATAATATTGTAAAAATTGAAGATGCTAGACCCGCGATAGTTTCTTCAGAAGAAGAGCCTGCTTATAAAGAGAAGAACTTCCAGTATGCCCCTGCAACACAAGTTTCAGGTCTTATGAGAGAGATGATTCTTGCTGCGGAATTTGGGAAGAAAGCGATTCCAGGATATAAAACTTCTGAGCGATTCTCAGGTGAAGTAATACTCGATGATGGGGCTATCGAAGCTAAAGTAGCGAGGATCTTCACAGGCCCTAATCTTTGGGGGTACGTAATAAATGTAGAGAATAAACTCTCTGAATCTCAAAAGATTAATCCAGCAGCTTTTAGAATGGATGGAACACGCGCTGTGTCGGCCAGCACATGGGAGCTTTCAGGTAAGCCAATTACAAATGAGCAGCAATTATCTGGTGGGCACAAGGCTATGGTTTATGTGATCACAAAGGCACGGTAAGCAATGGTACAGCAACTTAAAGATTTAGCAGTTAAAGTAAAGTCAGATAGAAGAATGTGGCTTTATGTCGGAATTGGAGTAATTGTCCTTGCAGTTACTTTTTTGGCACCGGGCCCAAGAAAGTCTCCATCAAGGCAGCAGTCAGTTCGTGTTGAGCCACAAGCACCAAAACTTGCAGCAAACGAGGCATACTCTGATATCGTTGAAAGATTTAGTGCAGACTTAAACAGACTCTCAACTGAGACTCAAAAAAGCCAAGAAGCGATTGTTAAAACTAATCAAGCTTTGGATGATTATCAACAAAGAACCGCCGAGATCTTTAAAAAGATGCTTGAGAAAATGGCTGATGGAAATCAACAACAAACAGCAGTTTCTGCTCTTCCGATGCCAGAATCTCAGCCTATATCAAACGATCTTACTCCCCAAGAGTTAGAATCATTCGGAATGGAGCAGATGAATATTGAAGCTCCACCAGAACCTGCTCCAGAGAAAGTTGCAGTAATTGGTGCGGGTGATTCTGTGCGGGTTGAACTTCTTGCAGGTGTGAATGCACCAACAGATGGAACTCCTTATCCAGTTGTGTTTAAACTTGTAGACGCAGTTAACGGGCCAGATGGTTCAAATCTTCCTCTTGGAGAGGCAAGGCTTATAGCTGCTTCTCAAGGTTCAATTACTGATTCACGTGCATTATTTAGATTAACAAGTCTAAACGTTGCTATGCCTGATGGAAGCAGAAAAGAGCTAAAGGTAGATGGATGGGTTGTAGGAGAAGACGGAATAAGAGGACTCTCTGGTATTTTAATTGATCCGCTCGGAAAGGCACTTTTAGGTGCGGGAATCGCAGCTGGAGTTCAGGGATTCGGAGCAGGTCTTGAAACTCAAAACTCAACCACGAGCACAAATTTTCTTGGAATTTCGTCCACTCAAATTACTGGAAGTCCTTTAGAGTATGCAGCAGGAAGCGCGATTAAAGGTGTTGGAAGAGAGTATTCAGGAATAATTAGAGACAGATTAGCTGAGATGGTTCCAGTGGTTCAGGTTTATTCAGGAAGACAGGCTACAGCAGTTTTCTCTAAGAGTGTAACTATACCAGGATTATTTGAGCAGCTTGAACAGGATGAGTCAGATTTTATTTTTGAATAGAAGGTTAGTATGAAAAAAGTTTTATTAGTAAGTGTTATTGCAATAATAAGTGGATGTAACACGGTATCAAAAGCGATAAACCCATTCTATGAATCACCTCCTCCTGAGGCATATCTTGGAAGTAAGAATGATCATGCTTTGAATGGTGAAAAGCAAAAAGAAGAGAAAGCCCGTGAAGCTTTAACTGAGATGGGAAGTTTTAGACCCGCTCATGAACCAGCACCTTATAATCCTGTACTTCAGCCAGCAGTAGTGAGATTAATGTGGGTGCCAGACAGGTTGAATCGAAATGGCGATCTTATTCCGGCACATTACTTCTATCTAAAAGTTCTTCAGGATCGTTGGGCGCTTCAAGATGCTTTTGAGATTAATCATCAGCTTCAAGGAAAAACCCCTAAAACAAGCAATGTACCTTTTACGTATCAGGATTAAGGATGAGAATTTTAGCGATAGCCCTAGTTTTAGTTGGTTGCTCAAGTAAGAAGGAGTATAAGCCTCTTCCACCTGTTGCTTTCCAAAAGCCAGCTGAACCAGAGTACGTCACTGTACGAGAGGGAAGACCACCCTACCCTGTTCCTAACAGTGAGAAAGCAAGACTGGGTATGATCGATCAGGTTATTCTCAATATAGAATCCAAAAATAAATATCTGGAAGAGGCAGCTACAGATCTTGGAATTCAGTCAGGTTATAGGGTGTATGTTGCCGCTACTGTTTCAAAACGTCGTGTTAACGTCATTAAAAGTGGAACGATTGATGATTTGGCAGTTGAGTTAGCAAAAGCTGGTAAGTGTAAGGTTTCCGTGGATCATTTGGCTCGCGAGATAAGATTCGTGGCTGGAACGACTCCAAGGCTATAAGAGGTTTTTATGTCGAGTATTTCTCGAATTACAAAAAAGAGACTCTTCGAAGATGAAGAAATCTTCAGTGAACTACTTCCCTTTGCAAAGTATGACGAAGAGCAACAGGTTTTTGTTCACTCAGACGCATCTCTTTGGTCTATATGGGAGCTTCAACCAAAATCAATAATAAAAGTGTCAGATGCAGATGCCTTTTCAACATCAAAAGATATACAAGAGTTAGTTGATTCTCTTGAATGTGACATCTCTTTACAGTTTTCATGGATTACAACCTTTGACGTTGATGCACTATTAAGAGACTCACTTGTTTCTTATCCAAACGCTGGCCCAGCTGGCTGGATGGCAAGACGTTGGATTAGAATGCTGAAAGCTGCATCTGAGAGTGCGAATATCTACAGAAGACCTAGAAAAACAAGACTAATATGTGCATTCAGATATGATCCTGCCTGGAAATCAAGATCTCTTGTTCAAGAGATGATTCAAGGGTTTAAGTTAATCTTCAGAGGGCTAGATAAAAAGACAACCGAAGAGAGGCGCGCAGAGTACCTTGGCTATGCAACAACATTTCGAGGAACTGTTGAAGGAAAGGTAAGTAAATTATCTGATATTGGGCTTACACCTTCCAGGATTGATGGGCAGGGAATTATAAATATTCTCTATCCTATATTGAATAGAAAGAGTGTTAAAACCACAAAGCTTAAAAAAGGAAGATCTGCACAGGTGCCAGTTCCAACTTATGATGCAACAGATTGGCTATTCAATCAGATCTCTGAGACTCCGGTTACACATGAAAAGAATGGTATTATTAAAAAAGATGGCAGGGTTTTCAGAACTGTTTCAATGGCAAAGCCTCCCAAAGATCTTCAACCATTAATGGTAGCACCACTTCAATCCACACCTTATGAGAATATACTTACAGTTACTTTCTCAAAAGATGATGAGCAAAAGCAGATCAGAAACATGGAGTGGCTCGATAAAACATTAAGCTTTAGAGAGTTTGGCCCTAGGGGTCGTGGAAACCAAAAGGTTCAAACTCAAGTTAGCTCAGTTAAAAGTGCTTTACAGGATCTTTATGAAAGGAGATGCCAGATAGTAAGAGTTGGGGTACATCAAACCTTTATCTGTCAGACAGAAGAAGAAGCGATGAGAGCTGCAAGCGAGGCCGTAGCAACTTTCCCTCAGTTAAGTGGTGCCCGTGGTATGGTGCATGAAGTGTCTGATATGGGAGCCTTAATCAATTCACTTCCAGGTTGCTATGATCCAATGACTGATGGCCCAGGATGGACAAATTATCATAGATCCTCATTAGGAGTTAATCTGTTTCCACTGTATGGTAACTGGAAAGGGAGTGAGCATAAACAGTTCGTGCTTCCAAGCCTTTGGAACAGAGAATTAGTAGGGTTTGACCTTTTTGATTCAAACACAGCTCCGAACGTTCTAATCTCTGGAGTCTCAGGCGCCGGTAAAAGCTATCTACTCTGTTATCTTTTAATCACATTAAACCGAGGACATTTTTCAAGAACTACTCTTGGAGCAATGGAAGAGAGAATTCCTATCACATTCGTATTTGATAAGGGGATGTCAGGACAGCCTTGTGGATTTGAAAAAGTAGCAAAACTTTTCGGTGGCAGAGTGTATGAAGCTACCCCTTCAAAAGCACCGGCTATGAACTTCCTTCAAAGACTTGGGGGAACCCCTCCGGATCCACGAAATGAGGATTATAAAGATCTGCTTGATATGTGTGCAGATATCATTTGCGACATGGCTACAGAAGGAAATCAGACTTTTGATAGGCTTGATAAGACTGCTGTAATGGAGTGTGTTGTTGAATCTCATAGACTCTATAGAGCTGGTCCTATGCAAAGAGAGCTTATTCTTAGCGATGTAGTATCAATGCTGAGAGCTCCAAGAAGAGTTGATGAGAGTGAAGATAATTGTAGACGTCGTCAAAAGATCTGTTCATTAATTTCTGAGTATTATGGCGAAGGCACATATGCACGGTTTTTCGATAGACCTGGTGGACTTAAACTAAAAGAACGATTCATTGTATTTGATCTAAAAGCACTGAGCAGAAACCCGGATCTTCAACGGGTGTTTCTAAAAGTAGCAATGATGTGGGCAGATACTGTAATGAACGATCCTACTGAGCTTGATAACAGAAAAGTGCTTGTATTTGACGAGGCACATGATCTAATCGGTAAAACTTCTGCAAACACTATTGAGACTGCATTTAGGCTTTACAGAAAAAGAAAGGGTATCGTAATTGCTGCAAGCCAATCGGGAGAAGATTTCTATACAGGAGCTGGTGGTCAGGCAATAGTACAAAACAGTGCTCATAAGATCTTCTTAAAACAGGATCCAAGTAAGTTTCATCAGACAGCAAAAGCATTCAATCTATCAGACCAACAGCAACATGTAATTTTGCAACTAAAAACTATTAAAGGAATTGAATCTCAATTTTACCTCCTCTCAGATATTGGTGAAGGAGCACTTTGTTTGCCGATTGAGCCTGCCTTTTATTGGGTAAGTACAAACAATGGTGATGATAATCAGTTCTTTAGTGACCTTGTTAATCAGTGTGGAGGCAATTTCTGGATGGCTCTAGAGCGCGCAGTTTATATGGCTCCTAATGGGGCTGGAGCTTTGGAGCCAGAACCAATGATGGGAGTGGTAAATAGTTCAGTTTAAAGAGGAAACGATTATGAGATTATTAGTATTACTTATAGCACTTGTAGGATGCGGAAGAATGAGTGAAAGAGAGCGCATAGCTCTTGAAAGGGATTATGTTGCACGTCACACTCCTCCTGGGGTTGACCTATACACATGGGAAGAGCCGATGGTTGATGTAATTGAAGTTCCTGCTGGTCTTGATCCTCAAGGAGTGTATTACAGACCACAACACCAACAGATTATTGAAATTCGTCAGGGAAGATGGAAGTATCAGGATCAATAAAATGGCCGCACTTGATATTAGACATCTTTCAGCTCCGTTTAGTAATAAACTAAATCTGATTGTTATTATATCGATAGTTGTATTGTTTGCGATCTTCAGACTTTCTGTTAGTGAGAAAGCGCCACAACCTAAAGCAGTTCAGCAGCCACCTCAACTACAGCTTCCCCAGGAGCTTCCAAAGCCAGTTCCAAGGGAGAACTCTGGAGCTAATCTGATAGATGAACTTTTAGGTGATCAGGCTCCAAGAAAGTCGGCTGAACCATTAAACCAGAATGAGTCTGTAGCTCCTTTTAAGGATATAGAAGAGGCACTTGGAATTGGAAGGTAATGGCTGGTCTAAGAGTTACTATACGTCCATCATGGAGAGCCCAATGGAAGTGGATATTTGTGTTCATCTTTGCAGTAGCAGCCTCTATTTTGCTATCTAGGGAAGTTCCAAGCACAGTTTTTAGGGGAACTCTTTTTCAGATAGGAGATACTAAGTGGGGAGTGGATGTGCCTCTGTTATGGTTCCTTCCAGTTTTTGCACTCTTAAAACCGTTCTATAATATCTACAACGTAGCCTATATCTTTTTTGGTAAAGGAGTAGAGTCTCGAGAAGGAATTCTTTCATTATATCAAAAGGTTACACGAATTAGGTATGAAGATGTAAGGGTAGTAGAAGTTCATCAATCCCTTTGGGGAAGAATTTTAGGCTTTGGCAGAGTTGAGGTAGGAACAGCAGCCTCGCAGGAAGTAGAGGTCAATTTAAATGGTGTTGCTCACCCAAGGCTTATTCAAGATGTGATAGTTTCTGAGCGAGAAAGGGTCAGAAAAGAGAAAAATGAAGAGCTCAAAAGCGAAAATCAGAGCATATCCTCTAATGTATGAAGGTTATTTTACTATTTATAAGTGCTTCGTCGGTTTTAGCTCAGTCGTTAGTAGACGTTGAACAAATTCGCCAGAATTTATCTAGAAACACTGAAGCTAAGGCTGTAATAGCTGAAGATACGGTTGAAGCTCGTCTTGCTGCACTTGAAGAGCAGGAGAAGAAAATACAAGAGAGCCTTACAACTACTAAGGTGAAAGAGGAAAAACTCGAAATTATAGTCCCAGCTGAAAATAAGGTTGTAAAAGAGGAGACAGTAAAAAAAGTTGAGCCTGTAAAACCCGATCCTGAACTTGAAAATGCCAAGAAAAAAATAGAAGTGCTACAAAAAGAACTATCTGAGACAAAAGGTAGACTTCTCTTGGCTGAACAGGAAGTAGAGCGACTCACATACGTTCTTGATGAAAGAAATAAAGAAGCTTTAAAAGCGATGGATATTCCGACTAAGGCAAGGCTAGACCCTAAAGAACTTCAACCCCTTGGAGATGTAATCACTGAGAAGATGACATCCCCTATTCCGGTCGCTACTGTAGTTTCGCAAAGACTATCTTTGAAAGCTTCTCCGAATAACTCAAGCTCAACCATTATGACAGTTGAGGCCGGAACAAAGCTTCCGATAGAAGGTAACCAAGGTGGATGGTACCGAGTTGTAGCACCATCTGGTGTAAGGGCTTGGGTTCCAGCTAATGGGGTTACTTTGGGAAAAGTTGGAATCAGTAAGGCTGCTGATGAAGCTGCGATGAGTGCACTTAGGGGATTAGGGAATAACTAAACCCTTAGCTGAGTAGAATTCAATCGATCTCGTTTTTTAACGCAGAGTTCTCAGAGTTATACAGAGTTACTACTCTGAGGAACTCTGCGAACTCTGTGTTCAATGATCCATAAACGCTTGATACCCCACTTGGTCAGCTAAGGCCTAACATGCACGCTTGTAAACTTATCCAACAATCAACCCTGCTTTTAGTAATGTTTTTGCACCATCAGTTACGCTTTCAAGAGTTTCTTCAAAACTCATCGCATCACTACCCATAAGTTTTTGAAGTTCACTTGCTATATCACTTAATGTTTTTGTGCCGTCAGATCTTAGAGCGATCTCTTCTTCAAACGGACCTAATAATACTGGATCGTATCTAATATTTGCATAGCTTCTACCGAGTTTTGGAAGAACTTTTGGCTTTTCAGGTAAAGAACTTGGAATCTGAAACTTTAGTGTAGAGGCCTCAATTTTTTCTTTAAATACTAAATCAGATAGATTATCTAATTTCACAGATTCCCATTCATACTGCTCTGGCCAGTTTTTTCTGAAAAACTCCTCTTCTATTTCTTCTTCCGTTGCTACAGACTCAAGTGATGCACTTAGATAAATACCCTTTGTAATTGGAGCTGTTCCAGTTATGGGAGCACTTTGTTTGACAAATATCCCTTCTCGAAACGGGATACCGTGGCTAAAGTCTAAGCTTAAATCTGTTTCTACTCTTGATAGTCCTCTTCTAACTCTGGTGCGCATTGGACGAACATCGCCTAGGTATTGAAGCCCAACATTCTCAAAATCTTGTGCAACCTCTGTCAGATACTTGGGTGAAATTTTTTCAGAGACGAGCTCAGCATTTATGTAACTATCACTTTCTTGTTCGATTCTGGAGAGCTCTCGGTGAAGAAGTAGTCCATAAGGATGTTCAAATTCATAAGGAGTGCTTTCTTTTAGTACTCTTAAACATTCTCTAGGTGAGAGATCTTTATTCGTCCTAATCCATTCCCTGAGAGTATCACGCAAAAAGAAACCTGGCCTAACCAGAAATGAGCAGACGCACAAACCACCTTCCCTAAGAGAAGAGCTGATAAGATCCAATATTGACTCATTCTCCCAACTATATATTCCGAAAGCTAAAACAATATCGAATTTTCCATTCGGATCTCTTGAAAAAGTTAGATTCGGTGCTTCAGTTTTCTGATTTAAAAATTCTTCATCTCTTTCGATCCCGCAGAATTCTAAGTTCGGAAATATTCTAGCATTATGCTTAAGAGCATCTCCGTATCCATAACCTATCTCCAAAACACGATTTAGAGCTGGTTTTATTCCGTATAACTGAGCTGATGCCAGTATTTTATCGAGAGACTGACTCCTTGTTGGGGTGCTTCTAAATTTCTGCATTACGAAAGTAGAACATACACATAAAAAAAAGGGAGCCCACTATTTAGGCTCCCTAGAATATCGCTCTATTGCGACCTCGCACCAAGGCAACTGCTAACCTTGGCAACGAACCATTTAGGTTTGAACATTTACGTTCTTATATTTCACCATCCAAGATGTTTAAGAACAAACCTATCACACTACATTGAAAGTGAAGCATCAGAATGATTGGAGAGTATTCTCATCATCTGTTCTTTTCCCTTCAATTTTCTCATCTTCAGCCGTTTTTGCTCGAGCTCTTCCATCACGGTGAGAAATGGACGATTTTCAAAACGAGCAAGCTTGGCTTCAAGTCTATCATGTTCTCTCACTAGCCTTTTTAACTTGCCATCACGTTCACAGAGACGTAAAAGACGTTTTTTATCTGAATCATCCATAGAAGTAACTCACTTTGGCTAAAGCTTGAGGTGTGCTAAATCTGCCTCAAACGATTTATCTCTCTAGTTTGTACGAATTTCGGATCTTATTCTCAAGATTATAATTTGGATCAGAAAATCATAAAAACAATCCAGTAAGTTACACACGAACGGTCATTCGATCTCGAAAAATAGAACGACTTTTAGGAACCACATTAGCTCTAACTATTTGAAAACATTATCCAGGAAAAGTTACTTCCGCGTAGCTCTTTGTCTCGTCTATGGGAGTGATATTTCGTATTTGAGATAGTGCATACGGTAGATACTTCAAAATCCGAAAAAAACTGAGCAACAGTTTGTCTTAGATCTAAAAAGATTTTTGAGTCACGACGTTCATATATGCAGTTAAAACCGCTTATTACTTCCTCACCCACCTCATAAAGGCTCACACCAGCACAGGGGCCAATCAAGGCTTTTGGAGTCGATCTAAAGCAGCTGAGGGCATTCTCAATTATTCCGGCCTTGAGTCCACGCCAGCCTGCGTGTATTGCAGCAATACCATCAGCTGAATAGAGCAGTACTGGTACACAGTCTGCGGTGCGTACTCCGGCAGCAAATCTTTCGCCTCTTGGAATGAATATCCCATCTGCCTCTGTTTTATCAGTTACTTTGGAGGCATTAACCACCTTGTTTGAATGTATCTGGTTTACTGTTAAGACTTTAGTGCCAACCTTTGCTTCTAAGTCAGAGATCTCTCTTGGATTGTTAAAATCGTGAGGTTTTCCAAGAAACTCATACTGAATCATAGGCGATGAATCAGTATAGCTCTAAAAAAAAAATATAAAAGATTTTATTTTGCTAGTGCCTCTAAAAGGATCTCAATATCGTTAGGAATGTCAGACTCAAATTCTAAAAGCTTAAGAGTTTTTGGATGATAGAATCTTAAAATTTGAGCATGAAGTGCCTGTCTTTTTGGAATGAACGCTCGGATTCTTGGTGGAAGCAAAGTATCATTACCATAAACAGGGTCACCAATAAGAGGAGCCTTAACCTCTTTTGCATGAACCCTAATCTGGTGGGTTCTACCCGTTTCAAGCTTAAATCGGACCTCAAGTCCAAACTCAAAGATATTTTCTGTTTTATAATGAGTGACCGCAGGTTTTCCATTTGAAACAACAGCAAAAGCTTTTCGGTTTTTTGGGTTACGGCCAATTGGGAGATCTATAGAACCTTCTCTCTTGGTTCTAAAAGGATCTTTAGACTTTACACCTGAAACAACTACCCCAATATATTCTCTCCCGGCGGTTCTTTCAGCAAACTGTTTTTGTAAAGCAACGTGAGTATGTCTTGTCTTTGCGATGACTATAAGCCCTGAGGTGTCCTTATCGAGTCTATGAACGATTCCTGGCCTATCTGAATCATCAATGCGACCAATGTGAGCAATAATTCCATGCGCTAATGTCACAGTTGGTGCACCAGCTCCTGGATGTACTGAGAGCCCAGCTGGTTTGTTAATGACTAATACCTCCGAGTCTTCAAATATTATCTCAAGTGGAAGCTGAACAGGTTCAAGTGTCGTTTTAGGTTTATCAGGTATAACTACATTGAGCTCGGAATTCTGCTCAATTTGTTCTGAGGGTTTTGTGATCACTACCCCATTCACTGATACCTGGCCAGCTTTGATTAACGATGCTAGATAAGTTCGCGATTCTGATGGCAAACACTCCATTAGTACTCGATCTAGACGACCGCTACTTTTGGAACGAAGCTGCATAGGCGCAATCTTGCTTAATCTGGTTAGTGAGCTCATTAATTCCGTTAAATTTTCTCTCTTCTCTGATTCTTTTTAAAAATCTGATGATAACTCGTGAATTGTAAAAATCATCAGTCGAAGTATTAAGAAGATGGGTCTCAACAGCAACAGATGTGCCATCAAAGGTTGGTCTTGTTCCGATATTTGTTACTGACCTGACACATTCACCTTTTAAGAGAGTCTCTGTAACATAGACTCCAGCAGCGGGTGTTACCTCGCGAATACCCGAGAGATTTGCAGTGGGGTAGCCTAAACTTTTTCCTCTACCATCCCCTTTTACAACGTTCCCTCTAATTGAGTAGGCTCTTCCAAGAAGTAGGTTTGCCTGATCTATATCTCCGGATTCAATTGCCTCTCTTATCCACCTAGACCCAATCTTTCGTCCGTTTTGCAATTTGTGGGAGACACTTTTTAGATTTGGAAATAAGGTTTTCATCACATCTACAGTTCCCAAGCCACCCTTTCCTACTCTCGCATCCTCTCCAACAATAATTATCTCAGGACTTAGAGTTTCTTTTATTATTTGAAAAAACTCTTCAGCTGTAGTTTCAGAAAACTTTCTTGTAAAGTGAATCAGATTGATCTGAGAAATTCCTAATTCTTTTAAATATGGGATCAGAACAGGTAGAGAAGATAGTGATTTTTTTATCTTTAGGTTTCGAATTACGAATTTAGGATTTGGGTAGAATGTTAAAATCCCGATCGGTTTTACAGCATCTTCAAGAAGAGCTTTATGACCCAGATGGAAGCCATCAAAACTACCGACTAATAGAGTTTTGATCCTTTCTTTGGTTTTAAAGCCTCGGTAGAGGAGCATCTTTTAGCCTATCATTTGCGATTTTGGCTTCGATCGATTGAGGGTGATCTTGTACGAGTTTTCTTAAGATCACCTCAACAGCTTTTGAGTCCCCCATTTTTTCAACTGCACCTGCCTGTCTAAGTAAAGATAGTGGAACTTTTGAATGTGCAGGATAGCTTGAGATTATCTGCCCATAAGAAGCGATCGAATTTCTAAACTCATTTAGTCCGTCGTAGGTTACTCCAAGCCAAAAAATTGAAGAAACTCTTGATTCTAAATCTAAGTCGGTTCTTTCAGAGAGGGCTTTAAATACTGGAAGTGCGCCACCGAATGCTCCTGCTCTTAGTTGCATAAAGCCTTCATCAAACGCAGTTTTTATGGAGGCAGGATAGTTTGAGAACATACTTTCATCTCGCTCAAGAACACTAAGAGGTATGATAGCTGGTGGGGAAACAGTTGGAAGAGATGGGGTTATGACGGATGCGCGAGCGTTGGATGATTTATAGGAGAGATCTTCTACGTTACCCTGAAGACTTCCTAGCCGTTCATTAAGTGCGGTTATTTGGGCAAGTTGTTCAGCCTGAGTAGCTCGCATGTCTTGGAGGGATCTAGAGAGTCGACTCACTTCTTGTTCAAGGTGAGCTGGGGCGCAGGATAGAATAAAAACTAATGGAAGGTATTTCATGAGGCGAATAATAACAGTTTTATAGAGGTTGAGGTAGTTCTAGGTGAGAAGTTGGGGGTCAGGCCGGAAGGCCTGACCCCCTTCTTCAACCACACAAGCGGTTGAGCCGCGTGTCGTCTGCGCCTTAATTGGCACGGACATGCATCAACCGCGCAAGCGGTTGAGCCGAGTGTCATTGGCACGGACATGCATCAACCGCGCAAGCGGTTGAGCCAAAATTACTGCACGTTGAAGTGACAGCGACGATTTTTAGCCCATGCTGCTTCGTTGCTTGCTGGGTCTAGCGGAAGCTCTTCACCATAAGAGATGGTGCTTAGTCTGCTATTATCAACGCCCAAAGAAGCCAGAGTTGATCTGCATGCTTCAGAACGACGACCACCTAGAGCCATGTTGTACTCATTAGTTCCGCGCTCATCGCAATGACCTTCAATCTGAACCTTTGCTGAAGGATTAGCAGCTAACCAGCTAGCATTATCCTTAAGAATTCCCATTGCACGAGAATCAATTTTTGATGAATCGAATGCAAAGTTTACATCCTTTAGTGGGCCTTCTTTGGCTATTCCAATGTTATCACCATCTGGACCACCTACTTTTTTAGTTCTGCAAGCACAACCAGTCATTCCGGCTACAAGAAGTGCAAGAACAACAAACTTTAACGTACGCATATATTTATTTTACTCCTAAACAAAAAATCACTGATGCTCAACACAGCTAGGTGCAAACTAACCATTTTTTTCTACGATCTCAACTGGTTAAGTTACGATTTTTGAAAATTTTTTGCTGAATCGAACAATCCTTAGACGAGCCACTATAGAGAAAATTTTCAGTAATAGTAACCCCTTATTGAAATTAGATAAAAAAGTAGTAATTTCACCTACTTACGGGACAGGCCCCCAACTTGGCTCAGAGTCTCCGTTTCTAGCATTAGTTAACTGTTTAAATGCTCGACCGTCTTTTCTGATCATCGCAAGGCTTGCAACACCTCTTCCGGCGGTGGAACTAAACGTTATGTATCGACCATCAGGAGACCAGTCGGGGTCTTCGTTATTTCCATAGCTGGTGAGTTGAAGTGGATTACTGCCATCAGGAGAGGAAACAAAAAGATTGAAACCGCCTTCTGCTCTACAAACAAATGCGATCATGTCTCCTTTTGGAGAGAAACTTGGAGAGGTGCAGTAGTTTGATTGAACAAAACTCACACGTCTTGGCGAGCTACCATCACTTCCCGATAGGTATATCTGTGGTGATCCTGCTTGATCGCTACAAAATACCATCTGTGTTCCATCAGATGATATTGATGGTGAAACATTTATTGTTCCTCCCCCTGCAATTACTTTTCTAATTACACTTCCATTTGATCCATAAACAACTAATGAGGAGCCACGGCCTTCTGATCTTGAAGCGATGATAGATCCATCCGGCAAGAAATGAGGTCCTATCTCTAACTCGGATCCACGGGTTATCTGTCTAATTGCTCTTGTAACGATATCTATTGAAAATATATCAGGAACTTTTTGTTTGTAATTGGTGTACACAACGTTTCTACCATCTCTACTGAATGCAGCACTTTTTGCGAGCCCCTTGTCGCTTGTTAGTTGTCTAATGTTTGAACCATCCATATCCATGACAGCTAGTTCTTTAAATCTTCCTATTTTCATTGAGAAGGCTATCTGAGATCCAAAAGGGCCAGATTCACCTGTAAAAAACTTAAGAATCTCATTCGAAAATCTATGTGCCATGAGTCTTGCATCAGACAGAGCACCTTCGTACTCTTTTCCAAGTACAGCAGTTTGTTTGTAGGCATCGAGAAGATAAAGTTGAACTCTCATTCTTCCTCCCGCTTGTGAGATATCAGTTCTGACAACATAGTCAGATCCAATAACTGTCCAGTCCGAATAGGCTATGTTGCTTGGGCCTCCGCATTTGCCGGGACTCTCTATGTAGCTGGCAGGATTAATTACTCTGAAATAACCAGAGAGTTCGAGGTTTCTTGAGATTGTGCTTGGAATCTCCTGGTCTACCCCAGGAACACCACCAAGAAGACACCCGCCAGGGGTTGAAATTGAGATAAGCTGGGTTGCTCCTGAAACAAGGATATCGGTTTGAGCAAATAAGAGTGAGGGAAGCAAAAGAAAAATAAAAATAATTTTGCGCATAGCGACTTAGATTCTTCTAGATAAGCAAGAATCCCGCAAGTGAGGATTGGGGATTATAAGGAAAGCCTATTGAAGTTTTGATTCAATTTTCTCCAAAAGCGAACTAGCGATAGGATTCCTTGGATCCAGGCCATAGGCTCTTATGGCTGATTCTCTGGCTTCTGCCAGTTTTCCAATCCTTAAGTAAAATCTTGCATATCTGGTGTGTATTTCTGGCCGATCGGGAGCATTAATTGATGCTTTATCAAGGGATTCTTTTGCGTCTTTATACCTACCAAGTTTAAATAGAATATCAAATCTAAGAATGTGGTTACGATAATCTTTTGGATTCTCATGGATAAGTTCATCGATTGACTTGAGTGCTTCCTTATAAGTGTCAATTTGTATTTCTGGGAAAAGCTCATATTGAGCAGATTTAAAATGAGCTTTTGCAAGTAGGTAGCGAGCGACTTTATCCGAAGGGTTAAGTTCTAGCTCAGCACGTAAGTGTTTTGTTGCACCTTCAAAATCCGATTTCCTAATTAAAACTTTTGCTAACGCAGTATTTCGGCCAAATGTTTTAGGATCTGCTTCAAGGGCTCTTCTAAAATATAATCCAGCCTCCTCCATTAGATTTGTCCTAAAAGCGATCTCTCCAAGTTGAGAAAATGCTTCAGCCCTATGAGTTATGGAATCTTCTACCCCTTGTAGGATTTTTTTTGCCTTATCAAAATGTTTTTGCCTGCGATACATTATACTAAGCACAAGCCTCATTTCATGAACCTTATTATTCTCATGATCTTCTTCGAATGCAGAAAATATATGTTCGGCCAGTCTGGTTGTTTCTTTAGGTTTAAAGGAGAACTGATGAAGAAGGTATGAAGCGAGACTACCAAAGAGAAATCTCTCCTCTTTTGCAGGTACTGGAGCGAGGAGAAGATCGAGCATGAGCCCAATGTTATCGACGACTCTTTTACCATCGGCAGTTACCCTGCGATAGATAGCAGCCTCTGATACACTGTCCTTTTTTGCAACAGCCTGTAATATTTCTTTAAAGTTGGTGTTATGATCAGGGAAAAGACTTGCTTCAAGAAGCTGACGCGCATCGGAAGAGATTATTCCTGCCAGCTCAAAGAAAAGTAAAAGTTCTTCAGGGGTAATATCGTATAACAGTTGGGTATCTGAAAGATCGAAATCTTCCCCAATTTGATCTACTGAGATAGCATTAAAACCGGCTCTTAAATTTGCATCATCTGAATCTCCAATATCAAAAAATACCGATGCTAATTCTTCCTGAATTCTTGCAGGAATTGAGATTAGTCTATTATGCCTTAATGTATCGCGGGCAATTGATAGTGCCTTAAATTTGACCAGTCCTGGAAATTTCTCAGTCATTGAAGGATCGCAATCTTTCAATGCTGCATAGACTGCATCCATGCTCATTAAGTTTAGATCATCAGTAGTTATTCCAAGGGTATTAAAAGAGCCTCGAAGAATCCGCTTTAGAACATTTCTAGCAACTCCTCCATATTCGAGATACAAGGCCTCAAATGCCACATTTCTTGAATGAGCTGAAAGTCCAGGCGATCTGGCCGTGTCGATTAGCGACAATAGCTTTTCTTGATCAAGACGATCCATGGATGGGGACATAAATTTAGTTATGCAATAAATTTGAATTGAGTGCTCTAAATCTTTAATAGATTACAGCCAATGAGATCAATTTTACTTATAGCCAGACCAAAAAGCTGCGTGATAAGAGAGTCTAAAGGAGAAACCAGCTATGCTAATTAGGGTCATTGTATTTGTGTTACTATTAAATCAGGTTGTCTATGCACAAGTTTGTGGTAACAGCTCAATTGAGTCTGGGGAAGAGTGTGATGACGGGGGGGTGACCTCTGGTGATGGCTGTAGTTCTACTTGTACCACTGAATCTGGTTTTTACTGTGGATGTGCTAGTCCGACTGCTTCCTTTGGCAGTACCTCGGTTGGTGGATTTATCGGGGGCAGCGGTGGTGGGCCGAGCGGTCCTATCTCATGTGCTTCGAATGAGGCTCTTATAGGTTTGGCTCTTAACATGTCAAACGCTCAGCAAAATGCCACCAGGACAAAGATCATCTGTGGAACTTTATCGATTGACTCAAATGGAGATGTATCAACCACGCAATCCTCGGATCAAACTTCGGGTGGAAGTGGATGTTTTAGTTGGGATCCCTCTACTTGGACACCAGATACCACCTGCCCAAGTGGTTATGTTATCACTGGATTAACAGGTAGGGCAGTTGGTGGAACACTTTTTAGTGATGTAACTTTGATCTGTAGTAAGATTTTCGCAGATGGAACAGTTTCAGATACTGATACGCAAAATATCTTTATATCTGGCTCAAGTGGAGCAGGTTCGGTCGATCAGACAGCGAACTGTCCTTCCGGCACTATCGCCCAGGCCTTTGAAACTAGATCAGGATGTGGACAGGATGCTTTGCAGATCTCTTGTGCACCAGTATCATTTAATTGCCTAGGTCAAAGTTCAATCTGTACAGAGGCTTTGGTTTGTGGAGATGGAGTTGTTCAGGGTAGTGAAATCTGTGACGATGGAAATACCACTTCATCAGACGGATGTAGTTCTAGTTGTACTCTAGAGTCTGGTTATGGGTGTGCTGCAGGGCCAGTTAATGGACCATGTTCTTCTGGCGGCTCAGGGACGGTTTCAAATTCTTTGCCATCGCTTGGATGTACGGGAACAGACCAAACTGAAAGGCAGGTTCGGATGGATGGCAATGCGCGTACATTGAGGTCTATAGCTGTCCGAAATAGTGATAGAATCAGAAGATCCTCGAGTCTAAGAGCTAGCTGTGGATTCTCTCGATCAAAATTGCGTGAGGATAGAGAGAATGCTGAGGAAGCATACTTGTCTATCTGGCAAAAAACTTGGATTGAGACACCTTCAACAACCTACTCGTGTGACAGAGGGGTGCCGTCTTTTTGTTCTTCGGGTAATTTCGAGAGCCTCAAAGATAGCTTAACTTCAGAGGTATCGAGTCTTTATAGGATAGCTAAAAGACTAGTCCCATGCGGAAGGTCAAGTCAGCGAATTTCTCGTGCGAGGAATCTAAAAAATAGTATCAACGAAGATATAGAGGAGCTTCCAAGTTCTGCGACTGTTTGTCAGTAATTTCTATCACTGATTGTGATCATTGGAGCAGATCTTTAGGAAGGAATGTAATCCTGGATGATTTAAAATCAGGGTAAACAGAAGGTGGAGCTATTGGGACAGGATCGGATCTTTCAATAGCTCTTAAGCAAGACATGTCGTACTCGCGGTTTCCTGAGCTCTTAAAGAGCTGAATATTTGAAACCCGACCATCAGGACTAATCTCAAAACTAACTACTGCAGAAAGATTTGCCCTAGGGTCGTTCCAAGCCCATCTTGATCTTACATGAGCTCTTAGTGCGTCACGATATCTGATCCACTCTGGGGACTTTAGAACCCCTCCTCCCATTCCTTCACCGCCTAGTTTTGCTGCTCCAAAACTTTCACCTCCTGCATCAACACTTTCTCCCATGTAACGCTGAACTGCTGATTGGTATCCTTCATCAATCTCCTCTTTTGAAAGAGCTTTTACTTTTGGAGTTGGTGATGCTTTTGGTTTAGGTGTTGCTTTAGGGGTTGGCTTTGATGTTGGTTTTGGTTTCTCGGTTGGTTTTGGAGTAGGTTTTGCCGGGATGGGAGTAGCTAATGAAACTTCGGCATCATCAACAGCTTCTTCTTTAACCTTATCTTCACTTATAGCAGCTTTTTCTTCTTCCTTTTTTGGAGGTTCTTGTGCCGCTTTTGGAGGAGCTTTATCTTTTTTTGTTTCATCAGGAACCTGGCTTTTTCCTCCAAGTGTTTTTCCGCCCTCAAGTGTTACAGAATAGATCTCAACTTCTGGCAGTTCATTGTTTGACCAAAAACCACCAAGAAGTGAAAAAACTGCAACACCTATATGAAAGCAAACTGAAACAGTAATTCCAAACTTAAGAGGTAGATCCTCGTCTTGAAATCTAACTGGGCCCAATGGAACCGGGTACTTCATCATTTCTCAGGGGGTGCTGATACAAGCCCTATGTTGGTTACTCCGGCAGCATGAAGATTTCCCATAAGCTCCATGACTACACCGTAATTGATGTCTTTATCTGCTTTGATAAAAATTCTTCTGTCTTCAAGAGGTTTAGTTTCTAAAACAGCTGCAACTTTTTTCCCTGCTTCAGCAAGAGGAAGTGTGTTTCCCGATCCGAGCGAGATCACACCTTCTTTTGAGACTGATAAAACAACCTGCTCAGATTTACCTTTTAGAGGAGCAGTAGAAGCCTTTGGAAGATTTACCTCAACTCCTTGTTGAAGCATTGGGGCAGTGATCATAAAAATTACAAGCAGTACTAACATTACATCGATTAACGGAACCACGTTAATCTCTGAATTAATCTCCTCGTCGCCGCTTAATCCGTGTGACATTTTACATCCTTAAGAAAGATCTTCTTGCTACAACTAAAAATTCTTGAACAAATGTGTCCATAGTTTGTTTCATTTTTCTTAGATTAACTGAGAAGTAGTTGTAAGCTATCGTTGCAGGGATTGCTGCTGCAAGACCAACAGCTGTTGCAAAAAGGGCTTCAGATATTCCAGGGGCTACTGCTTGAATTGTGCTATCTTTAGCAAACGCAAGTCCGTGAAATGCATTCATTATTCCTATAACTGTTCCAAAGAGACCTATAAACGGCGCAGCACTTGCTACTGTTGCTAAGAAACTAACCCAAGCTTCAAGTCTATGAGCTTCGTCTACCTGAGCACGTCTTAGGGCACGCTCAACCATCTCTAAATCTGTATCAGGTTCTCTTAGTCCTTTAAGTGTTCCATCTTCACCTTGAATTACAGACATTACCTCTCTGTACCCTGAAGCAAATATACCAACTAGAGGACTTGAATTAAGTTTTCTTGAGGCATCATCAATTCGTGCAAAGTTTTTGGTCTCAAAAAAGATATCCCTGAACTCTTCTGAATCTGCCTTGGCTTTTTTAATCTGAAGATACTTAGCAATAATTACAGCCCAGCTTAAAACTGAGAGTGCAATTAAAGTGAGTAATACCGAAAAAACTACCGGTCCAGACGAGGTTACCATCTCGAGAAACGAGGCTTGTTCTACTATATTTTGTTCCATACGTTCTGGTAATCTACCTAAGGACGTGATAGTTGAAAACTAGTTTTAAAGGAATATTTTCATTATGGGGATCGGAATTAACGGATTTGGACGAATTGGAAGAAATACATTGAGGCTTCTCCTTGATCGGAAGAACGCCCCAGAGGTAGTCGCGATAAACGACCTTACAGACGCTAAAACCCTGGCGCACCTTCTAAAATACGACTCAGTCTTGGGGACTTTGAGCGCTACGGTGACCCATGACGATTCTAGTCTTACTGTAAATGGTAAGCGGATTCAGATTTTAGCTGAGAAAGATCCTGCAAATATCCCCTGGGGCAAGCTTGGAGCAGAGGTAGTTCTTGAATGTACCGGTATTTTTACAAAGAGAGATAAAGCAGCCCTGCATATGAAAGGTGGTGCGAAGAAAGTTATAATTTCAGCCCCCTCGCCTGATCCTGACATTACGATTGCTTATGGCGTTAACCATGGCTCTTATTCGCCTGCAGAGCACTCTATAATCAGCTGTGCATCTTGTACGACGAACTGCCTTGCTCCTGTAGCGAAAGTGCTTTTAGAGGAGTTTGGAATAGTTCGTGGAACTATGACCACTATTCATAGTTATACAAACGACCAGAGGATCTTAGATCTGCCTCATTCAGATTTAAGAAGAGCTAGGGCAGCTGCACTTTCGATGATCCCGACCACAACAGGGGCTGCAAAAGCAGTTGGGCTTGTCCTTCCATCTTTAAAAGGAAAGGTAGACGGGTTTGCTATGAGAGTTCCAACTCCAAATGTTTCTGTAGTTGATTTTGTTGCTGAAGTTGGAAGGGATACTTCGGTATCTGAAGTGAATGCAGCTCTAAAGAAAGCTTCTCAAGGCCAATTAAAGGGCATTTTAGGCTATTGCGAAGAGGAGTTAGTTTCTAGTGATTTCAAAGGGAACCTCCACTCTTCAGTAGTTGATGCTCCTTGCACTATGGTGATTGAAAAGCGGATGGTGAAGGTGATCGCCTGGTACGATAACGAACAGGGTTTTTCATCAAGAATGCTTGATGTGACTGATATGGTTAGATGAAATACGTAGTTGGAAACTGGAAAGCCCAAAGCACTAATCAGGAGGCAAGGGCTCTTGCGCTTTCAATAAGACAATCTTTAAAGGAAACATCAGTTCAAGTTTGGGTTGCTCCCCCTTCCGAGTCTATTCATGATGTTTACGAGATACTTTCAGGTAGTGGCATATTAGTAGGTTCTCAAAACATTTGGCCTGAAAAAGGTGCTTTTACTGGAGAGATAACAGCAGACTCATTAAAAGGTATTGGTGGATCCTTTGCTATAGTAGGTCACTCAGAGAGAAGGCATATTTTTGGTGAATCTAAAGCATTGGTTGTTAAGAGAGCCAATGGTGCGATTGAAGCAGGCCTGAAGGTGATCTTTTGTGTTGGTGAAACACTTAAAGAGCGGGAAGCAGGGAAAACTCTTTCAGTAATTGAATCACAGCTTGATGGAGTTTCAGGTAATGTGATTGTCGCTTATGAGCCTGTTTGGGCTATAGGAACAGGAAAAGTTGCAAGTACCGAAGACATCAAAGAGGTACATGAATTTATCTTCAATAGACTCAAAGCCCAAATACTGTATGGCGGAAGTGTAACCCCTCAGAATTTCGCGGATATTTTAAAAGTACCGCATACAGATGGTGGGTTAATTGGTGGAGCGAGCCTTAAAGCTCAGAGCTTTGCTGAGCTGGTTAGCCTTGCAAACTCCCAGTAAAATCATTATATTAGTTGAGTAAATTATTCAACATTATGGAGCCTATGAATACAGCTTTAAAAATTTCAGAGTATGCATGTCCAGACGTAGTGGTATCGACTGATTGGCTTAGTCAGAATTTAAACAATCCAAAAATTCGGATCATAGAGTCGAATGAAGACCAGCTACTTTATTCAAGTGGTCATATCCCAGGAGCTATTGAGATTGATTGGGCAAAAGATCTTAACGATCAATTCTCCAGAGATTACATTCAAAGTGATGCATTCTCGTCCCTATTAAGCCGTCTTGGGGTATCGAATGATTCTACTGTAATTTTATATGGCGACAAGAATAACTGGTGGGCATGTTATACATTTTGGGTATTCAAACTTTTTGGGCACGAAGATGTTAGAATCCTTGATGGTGGAAGGCTTAAGTGGGTAAGTGAGGGAAGAGAGATCACTAAAGAGAAACCAAAACTGTCTGAGACAAAGTACGTCGCAAAAATCAGAGATGATAAAACTTACAGAGCTTTTAGGGATGAGGTTTTACTTGTTTCCAAAAACAGAGGTCAGTTAGTTGATGTAAGAAGCCCTGAAGAGTTCAGCGGGGAGAGACTTCATATGGAAGGATATCCAAATGAAGGAGCACTAAGAGGTGGCCACGTTCCAAATGCTAAATCAATGCCATGGGCAAGAGCAGTTGATACAAAAACAGGATGCTTCCTTCCAGCATCAGAGTTGAAAGCATTATATGTTGAAGGCTTAGAGCTTGATCCTAAGAAGCCTACGATAGCCTATTGTAGAATTGGTGAAAGGAGTAGTCACACCTGGTTTGTGCTCCACTACCTGCTTGGCTTTGAAGATGTTAAAAACTATGATGGATCATGGACTGAATGGGGCAACTCGGTTGGATATCCGATTGAGAGATAGAGCTTAAACAGAGTGCATACTCTGAGAAACTCTGCGTACTCTGTGTTGATTAAATATTCCGTTATATGAAACTAGAAAATTTCCTATCTGATCTTTCGATGTTCACTGATCGCGATGAGCGGATGGAATTTTTAATAGACATCGCAAGCAGATTTAAGGAAGTTCCCTCTGAGATAGCAGAAAGACCATTTAAAAAAGAGAATAAAGTTCCTGCTTGTGAATCAGATGCTTATGTTTGGCTTAAGGACAATAAACTTTACTTTGCGGTTGAAAATCCTCAAGGAATATCAGCCAAAGCACTTGCAGTGATATTAGATGAAAACTTTTCTGGTACTGATGATATAAAAAATATTCCTGAATCATTAGTTGATACAGTTTTTGGATCAACTATCTCTATGGGAAAAGGCGAAGGACTTAGAGGAATGGTTAGGCTTGCGAAAAATTTAGGCTAGAATTTCTAGCTCAACTTGCCTACGATCTTTTTTTGCGCCGTAGGGAAGATAGACATTTTTTCGTTTCTCAACATCGTCGACAGTTATTACTAATACTCCAGAGCATGGTGCGATTTCTATTGGGTATTTAAGAGTAATTTTATCTCCTAAACATGAGGCAACAGATAATCTTTCACCATTACATTCAAGGTATATGTCTACCTCTGCAGAATATTGTAAGCTCTCGTTCATGTCTCTCTACTCCAGTGAGGTCCTAACAGCAATTGCACAATCATACTGTGATCGCCTGGGTCTTAGTCTTGAAGAGTCTCTTGGGAGAGGTCTTCAAGGTTTGGTATTTATTACCAGTAACCAGACAGCAGTCAAAGTTCACTCTAACCGCCAAGGATATACTCGCGAACTACAAGTTTATAGTCGGTTATTGCAACACTCTGTTACTGAGGTTAACGGTATCAGTATACCAACTTTGAAAGCCTTTGACGATAAACTAAAAATAATTGAAATGTCAGTTGTTAAACCACCCTTCATACTTGATTTTGGAGGTGCATATTTAGACTCCCCTCCCCCGCACGATCCTGAAACTTTGAAACGATCTATGATTGAAAGAAAGGAAAAATTCGGAGACCAGTTTGAAATGGTTAATCATATCTTAGCTGAGCTTGAGAGAAGGTATGGAATCTATCTTAGTGATGTTCACCCTGGAAACATCAGATTTTAAGTGTAGTCATCTATTGACCACTTGGATATTATTTAACGCATGAAAGGTCTTTTAATCGGTGGACTAGGGGCATCTCTTTTTTTTGGGTTAGCTGGAGTGCTAGCAAAGACCACTTCAGGAACAGGAATAGGAATCTCTGGGTATCTTTTCTTCATGGGTGTAGCCTATATGGTTGTTGCTACACTAACATTTACATCTCCTAATTTATCATTAAACGGAGCTCTGCTTGCATCCATGGTAGGTGCATGTCAGGCAATAGGAATGGCACTTGTTCTATATGCTGTTGTTAGTTTTGGTTCACCAATGAGTCAGCTAGCCCCACTCTACAACACTAATACTCTTGTTGCTGTTATTTTAAGTCTTGTAATCTTTTCTGAATGGCAGAGTGTAAATGTGACAAAGGTTATGATCGGCTCATTATTGATTGTAATTGGCTCTACCCTTGTTGCGACTAAGTAAATCGCACTTTTTAGTCCGTTATAAAGTATTTTCACCGAATTGACGAATATTAACGAGACTAATAAACAGGTGAGGTGAATAGTGAGTAAACAGAAGAAGAGTCCTAAGAAGTTCCTATTTAGAGAGGGTGAGAAAAAGGTTTTTGTTGACAACTCAGGTCTTGAAGTTTGGATTTATGATAATTTTCTAAAAGAGACGTTAAAAAATTCCGGAGCACTCAATTTTGACTCAATCTCTGTTAATGATTCTTACAGAGAAGTTTCTAGGAAGGGGCTTCTAGTTGGATATAGTTTGATTCAAGACGATGAAATCTGCGCTACAGTTATTATTGGAGAAAAGCTTACAGAAAATGAGCTTTCGGTTGCTCGTTGGTTGAAGCCACAAACAGCTTTTCTATCTCTTCCATCAGGTAAGCTTTGCATTGAATCTAATGATGCCTCCAGGATTGGAGTAACTGAGCCATATGTTAAGGGTGCATCAATAAAGGTTCCTCCGGGTGATTATAAACTGACACTATATCGAATCGATTATGAAGCTTTTGCAAGAGAGGAGATAGAGTGGGATGGCCCGAGTGAAGTCATTTTATTAACCCCTGGAGGTACTGCGGATGATTCAGTTGAAGATCTGCTTCCTTTTGAAGAGAACAGAGATTTAAGTTTTATCGATTCATATACAGTGAATGAAAACCATACAGACGCTTTAGTTTGGTTTGATGATGGTTGGGATACCTTTACTATCAATCTAGATAAGAAAGCACTTAATAAAATGGGGGTATCTATTGGAAGTTATCTTTCGATACATGTACCTCTAGCTAAGATTGATTTAGTTGTTGTGTATGCAGAAGAGTGGTCGAAAGCAGCAAAGATCTCTCCTCCAGAAAATACTTCACTTGAAGAATATGGATATGCTTCTCTTTGTCCAAGGCAGGATTGGGATGGATATGAAATGCTTTTTTGTAGAAGGGTGAAGGCAAATAAAGAGATCCCATCAAAATTTGTAACAACATGGAGTAAAGCTACTGTTAGAATTCTTGATTCAAAACCGAAAGAAATAGCACCTCCTCTTAAGGGTGGGGAAATATTAGCAACATCGAAACGAGCCTATCGAGAAACAAAGATAGTTGAATGTGACAAGTTTGAACCAGGATTTTTGAGTATTGTGCTTTCAGATCTGTTCCCATCCCTTGAAGATAAGGATGATGTTACGATTGAGGATGCTATAAAAACGGCTGATAAGGCAATGAAAGCTGTCGGATTTTCTCCTGTGGGTGACGTTGTTTATGAGGAAGCAGGTGCGCTTGGATCATTTAATTGTACTTGCAGGCTCTACTCTGGTGAAGAAGCTTTTGGAGTTATTAGATTAACAGATGGATCATTTGAATTAATGTTTATCTCAGAATTGCCTAATCAGAGCTGGGTTGTAAGTGGAATGATTGATGCGCTCGAGCATCAGATAAGAAAATATGGAAATACTAGTAATATTCGACTGAATCCTGTTGATGAAAAGCTTGCAAGTGTCTTTAAATCTCACAAAAAAGAGATAAAAAGCAGCTCTCCTAATCCGATTCCTAACACACTTACAGATCTGGTAGAGAGAATGGAGATGTTTTTCCAGAATGCGTTGAATTAACTAAATCCTGCCTGAGCAAGGAAGGGCGAGCGTGGGATTGGCGAAGCCAAAACACGCTGTAGAAAACATTGTTTCGGTTGCGCTAAATCTTTCTATACTCAAAACTGAACTGCGTTTGGTATGTATTTCCTCTTGGAACTGTTTATGGATGATTTGTAGCAATAGTGTTACCCACTTTTATTAGGTATCCCCATAATCATCGGGTGGAGAATGCAAATACTCTGAAGTCTTTGCCTTCGAACGCTAATTCATCCACTGGGGTCATACCTAAAATATTCTCTGAAACATGTAGTGAACGAGAATTTGCCGTAGAAACAAAAGTAACTCCAACTTGAAATCGTTTGTGTGTCAAATTAAGCAAATGATGAAACATGTTTTTTGTAATGCCATGCTTTCTCCATTCTTTTGCAACACACATCGGCCCAGCAATGAATGTTTTTAAGTCTGAAAGAGAGCGATCTTGATAGCAAATTTTTGGAAATCGAGAAATTATTTTCGATAAGAGCGGAAATCGAGAGTTAAATTCCAAAGTTTGAGCCATGAAATATCCAACAAGTTCTTCTTCAGTAGAGGCCTTAGCAATACCTATATCTTCCACAACCTCAGTAAGCAATTGATTTGTAAACTCTACGGTGAGAAATCCTGAAGCTCGATTTTCTGGGTCTAGATTTTGAAAGAGATTCTCATGTTGCAAATCAAGAATTTGAGGAAAATCCTCAGCAGTAGCAAGTGAATATTGGATTGTGTCATCAAGTATCATGGATGCCTAACGTTTTACCTGATCGGCACGCAACCAATCAGCGCTTTAATAGTACCACAAAAGCTCAATAGTTGCGCCGCTAGTTGTTCTCACTCAGGAAAAAGTCTATCAGTAACCTCCCTAAGTAGTTCTACTATCCCTTCTCTTTTAAGTGCTGAGACTCTTATACCTGACCCCTCAAAGTCTCTGTTAAGATCACACTTATTTATAACTATTATCTCTGGTATATCTTTTGCCCCTATCTCTTCAAGGACTTTTCTTACAGCAAGATACTGCTCTTCCCAGGATTTATTTGAGGCATCAACAACATGCAAAATAAGTTTCGAGCTGTGTACCTCCTCTATCGTTGCTCTGAAAGCATTAAAAAGTTCTTCTGGTAGTTCTCGGATAAATCCTACAGTGTCTGAAAAAACCACTTCAGTTAATTCACTTCTATGGTCAAAAGGCATAACTACCCTTTTTTTTGTAGGCTCTAATGTGGCAAATAATTTATTCTCTACGAGCACAGTTCCTTTTGTTAAGGCATTAAAAAGAGTTGATTTGCCAACATTGGTGTATCCAACAAGAGAAACTAAAGGAACTCCTGAATCTGTTCTTCTTTTTGCTCTAACATCCCGCTGCTCTGAGATTTTATGGATCTTTCTTTCAAGCTCCACTATCTTGTCTCTAATTCTTCTTCTTCCTATCTCAAGCTTTGTTTCACCTGGTCCCCTTCCCCCTATTCCTCCAGTTAGTCTTGAAAGACCAGCATCTTTTTCAACAAGTTTCGGAAGATTATATTTCAACTGAGCAAGCTCTACCTGCAATCGTCCTTCAGCACTTGAGGCTCGTTTTGCAAATATATCCAAAATCAGCATGCTTCTATCAATAACTTTCAGATCTGTTGAGTTCGTAATTATTCTCCACTGACTTGGTTTAAGCTCAGTATCAAAGATTAAGAGCTCAACATCTTTACTCAGTGCAGTAAGTATTACCTCTTCAAGTTTCCCCTTTCCTAGTAATGTTTTCGGATCTGGAGCCCGTTTTTGAAGAATAGATCCAACAACAGTTAACTCTGCTGTCTTTGCAAGCTCCGATAGCTCCTCAAGCCGTTCTTTTGTTGAACCTACCCCAACCAACAGTGCTCTTAGACCTGGGTCACTATTTTTTTTAGTAGCTAGTGATGACTCAATTAATTCTAAAGTGGCTTCAAAGTCTTTTGGTAACTCTTTTACATCTTTACCACTAATCGTAATTGCTTTGCTCGGGTCAGTTGGGTCAACATGAGCTAAGCAAAAAGGTACCCTGTTGCCAACTACAGATACTCCTATTACAGCATCGAGCCTCAATTTTAATAGATCAGTATAAATGTCATGTGGAATTGCTGGTTCACGCTCTACTATCTCAGGAAAAACGAGCCTTACCCGTCTTAGCCTACCAGTGCCTAGCCTGTATCTTCCAAGGTCGGGAAGATAGATTATGCTTCTACTTCCTACTACAACCTCCAAGATCTCACCTTCCCTGTCTATTAAAAGAGCAATTTTTCTTGATACAGCCCTTGAGACAGTTACTAGCTCTTTTGCGAGTTCTCTTGAGATTAGGCCATCAACTTTACGCTCGGCTAGTCTTTCAATAGATTTTTTTTCTTTAGGTTTTAGCCCGTCGGTGTTTTTTTTGTACAAGTTTCCTCAATAATCTGCTATAATAGTCGAAACTTGGAAGATACATCAAAGAAACTATTTAGTGAATCACGTCAGATAACAGGACAATTCGTTTTTGCTGGAATTACACTTTTCATATTGATGGGAATAGCAATCGTTTTTCTATCGCTTTTGGCTATTTTTTTAGCCTATTATATAGTTTAGCTGCTATCTGAACCTCCTATCAACTTAACTGCAAGTGATGGTTGAAGATTTGCCTGAGCTAAAACAGCGGCTGCTACGTCTTGAAGTATTTTTAGTTTAACCAGATTTGCTGAATCTTGTGCTACATCAACATCTGTAATCCTTGAATATGCAGCTTTATACTCAAGCTCTTTTGAGCCTAAAGCAGAAAGAGCAGTGTTTAGCCTGCTTTGAAAAGCTCCAATCTCACCCCTTTGAAGTGAAAGTGCATTAGCTTTATTTTCAAGCATAGTTATAGCTTGTCTTGCATCAGCCATCGTTTCTAATGAGAAATCTAAGATAGGGTTTATGCCATCTCTTGTAATTCCAAGCAGTGTAGAAAGATCCCCTGAGTCATCTGTAAGAATATCTAAAACTCCGTCCCCGTTTAGATCACCAAGATGTAATACGCTGGGTATAGCGGCAGAACCAGAATCAAAGTACTCATATCTGTCTTTAAAACTTCCATCGCCATTACCAAGTCTGACAGTTATTTGTCCATAGGTTCCGTCGTCGCTCCCAGAAGCTAGAATATCTAAAATATTATCACCATTAATATCACCAACAGCTAAAGCAGATGTTCCTTGCGCCATTATATAGCTGCTTGATGCTCCAAAAGTTCCATTCCCATTTCCTAAGCGCAAAGTGACATTTCCGAATCCACCGCTTGTTCCTGATGTTACAAGATCTAAAATTCCATCGCCGTTAAGATCAGCTAGTGAGAGATCCACACCGGTTGTTGTGTTCATCGCTAAAGTTGTTCTGGCTTGAAGTGTGCCGTTGCCATTTCCGAGTAAGACACCTGCGTATCCTCTACCCGTTAATGCGATAACATCCAAAAATCCATCTTGGTTTATGTCACCTATCCCAACATCATTGCTATTAGTACCTGGTTGAAATGAAAATATACCTCTGAATGTGCCATCTCCATTACCAAGTCTTATTGTTCCAGAGCCTCCAATCATCGCTGAATTCCCTACAGTGACTAAATCTAAAATTCCATCACCATTGAGATCTGCCATTGAAAGCCCCATCGATTCTCGATTATCAGTTTGATAGGATGTAGCCACTCTGAAACTTCCATCTCCATTTCCTAGACGAATTGAAGCATAACCTCCTGAAGCATCTCCTCCTGCAGCTATAATATCCAAAATTCCGTCATTATTTACATCTTCAAGGGCAACAGAATACGCAGAAGTTGCTCCCATTACATACGAAACTGAATTGCCAAAACTTCCATCACCATTTCCAAATTTTACAACTGCATCACCTAAGACATCTACAGAAACTACATCCAAAATTCCGTCTCCGTTAAGATCTCCTAAGGCTGCTTCTGTCGGTGAATTTATAAGTCCGAATGAAATACTACTAGAAAATGTACCTGTACCTAAGCTGCCACCTATAGATGAGAAAATTGAACTATTGCCACCTTGAAGAGTTAAGCCTTGAATCGAACCATCAAATACACCAAGTCCATTAAACTTTGTACTTTGAACTATTCTTGTAAATTCATCTGAGAGACTTTGTGCTTCTGCATTCAGAGCGCTTCGTTGCGATACACCAAGTGAACCGCTACTTGATTGTTGTGCTAGCTCTCTAAGTCTTGTGACGATCCCTGTTAGGTTCGATATTGCTCCATCTGCAATATTAAGAAGACTAACGCCGTCATTAAGGTTTCTAATTCCTTGAGAGAATATTCTGGCTCCTACATTTAATGATGCAGAAACAGCCAAACCTGCAGCGTCATCGCTTGCTTTATTTATTCTTTGTCCTGTTGAAAGCCGTTCGAAAACATTACTAAGCTCAAGGCTTGCATTGCCTAATCTTCTTTGAGCCTGAAGTGAGGAGATATTACTTCCTATTTTCACTATTAGAGGTTACGAGCTATTTTAAGGCACACTTTATATTGAGGGTCCTTATAGTTTGGATTTTCCCTAACGTATTGAAATTGTGAGTTTATTCTTTCCAAAGGACTTACACTATCGCTTAATTTTTTAAGCTATTTGCCTTCAAAAATAAGCCAGACACGTTTGCCTAACGTCTTGTTAAACAAGCTTCTACAAACCTTTTTGGTATAGATAAATTGGAAGCAAAATTTAAAAAGCCAAAAGTTGCTAATACACTTGGAGCTGAAGAAAATCCTTCTACTATCACTCTTCCATCAGAGGCCTCGCCCTCAAGTAAACTCCAAATCCCTCCAAGATGAGATAGTTGCCAGGTGTGATTAACGAGCCCGCGAACTAATGAACCAACCTGAAAAAATACAGACTCCTCAACACACTTATACTCCTGACGCTCAGCGAAACCAGGCTGGAACTGTGCATTACCAGCAAGTACTTTAGCACCCTGGTATCCACCTTCTCTTGGCACTAAAGAGTAGGTTTCACATAGATAAGCAGTGCTACTACCTTCTGCAAATATAACACCACCGTCACGGTAGAAATTATAAATAGAGCTAAGAATTGATTTGTTTGAACTTAGATGCTCAGAATACTCAAGTAAATTAGCTCCCGGAAAGTAAACACCTGATATTTTTTCAGGGAGAGCTCCGTCCGATAGAGGAGAAAACGGAACTAGCTCTGCTCCAAAAAAGCGCAGGAGGTCTAAGTTCTCTTTAAACCCAAAACAAAAACATCCATCATCGGCATATCCGATTCTTACCTTTCTAAGCTCAGGAGTTGGAGTCATCCCAACTTTCATCTCTTTGGCCAGCCCTTCAATCTCCTGAAAATTAAAATTCTTTTCGGCAAGATCTGAGAGCTCAACAAGGCTGGATCTTGATAGGGCTTTTGCTACGAAATCAAAAGATGCTATTTCCTCAGAAGCTAGTTCAATTTTAGAGCTTAAAACAGGAAGTGTTCCTAGAACACCGCTGTAATTTTTGGTGGCTTTATTTACAATTATTCCAGCTCCCCCTTTACCAAGAACAAAATTAGTAATCTCTGGTTCAGATAAGAGTAGCTCTTCATCAACAACAACTATTACTGAGGCTCCTATCTCCTCGGACAAAGCTATTGCATCATCATGCTTAGCGATCTCGATCGTCACTATGTCTGCCCCAACAAGCGCTCTTGCAAGGGAATCTTTAATCTGTTGAGCTGAAAGTATTCCAGGGTCAAGGTTTGGACAGAATCTTCTTGATACCCGCGAGAGGACTGATGCTTGGGCCAAACTACTAGCCACAGGGGAAACTGACTTTCGCTTTTTTTGAAATAGTAATGTAAGTGCAAGATGCACCAAAGAGACACCACTATGTGGTTTTACCCCTGTTAAGATAAGCCCGGACATGACCTACAATATTGCATGGATCGGCTTGTTGGAGTAGACGGAGAGAAGTATGGACTCGGGGGTCAGGCCTCCCTATTTTTGCTTCGTCCGCTAGCGCGGACGATAGATTCCTGACTAGGCGTATTTCTTGTCTGGTCAGGCCTCCCGGCCTGACCCCCAAGTAAGATAATTTTCAAGTTGAACCCTACTCAGTTCCTGTTGGTCGTAAATCTTCTACAATATCACGATAAATCGGAAGTAGTGACTCTCTAAGTATAGCACGTGATCTGTGAAGTCTAGATTTTACAGCCGGTACACTGATTCCAAGCATTGAACCAACCTCACTTGTACTCATCCCATCAATGTCGCGCATGACAAAAACAGGTCTATAATCATCTGGAAGCTTTTTAATCGCCTCAGAAAGTGCACTTCTTAGTTGATATACTAGGGTTGCTTCATAAGCACCGGTTGTGATCGGGTGAGCATCTTCATCAAGCTCTTTTTCTTCTTTTCGCTTTCGTATCTTCATCAGACATGCATTTACAGTGACTCTGTAAAGCCAGCTTGAAAACTGACTTTTACCTTCAAAGTTTTGAGCCTTTCTAAAAACTTGAGTGAAAACGTCCTGGAGTGCTTCTTCAGCATCTTCCTGGTTTCCTAAGAGCCTAAAAGCAAGGCTATATGCTTTCCTTGAGTATCTTTCTACTAATTCCTCAAAAGCTTCCTGCTTAGGCAATTCTCTTACTAACTCACTGTCTGACTTCATGTACTGCTCCTTATTAGAGTCAGGAGCAAGCGATATGCCGTTTTAGGAAGCTATTGATTTTAATGATTATTCAGCTTTGGGCTGTCAGGATCCCGTGTTTAATGTGTCAAAACTTACGACAGATCCCAACTATATCCGATTGCTCTAACAGAGCGGATCTTATTGAATTTTCCCAAAGCCTCTCGGAGTCTGACTATAGCATTATCAACACTCCTTGGGTTTGATGCAGGAAAGTCTTTTCTGTTTACAATTTTTGGAGCATTTTCAATTAGGGTTTTTAGTATGTCAAAATCACTCCCCTGCGGAGTAAAAGAGCTTCCATCCTCCAAGATCACTCTTCTTGAGCCAGTGTCTAGCGTTACACCTTTCTCAACTCTGCCTAATATTTTTTCAATTCTAAGTTGCAATTCTCTGATTAAGAATGGTTTTGGAATATAGTCACTTGCCCCAGCCTCTAGACCTTCAAGTCTAAATTCGGCAGAGTGAGATGCTGTTAAAAAAATGAAAGGAAATTTTCCCGCTATGTCTTTAGCAAGTGAAAAGCCACTTCCATCTGGTAAGCCAACATCAATGATTGCAAGATCCCAAAGATTTGAACTGATTTGCTCTCTAGCCTCTTTAAGATTACTGGCTACACTGCAGCCCGGTAGAGAGCTAGATATCGAATCTCTGAGATTTGGGTCGTCCTCAACTAACAGTATTTTCATTATCAGTTAAGGACGAGTACTGTTAAGGAATGGTGATTTCATTAGGAATTGTATAAACATTTCCCGCAAAATAGCATTTACCAGTTTCGCCGATCAGATTAACTCCAGATACAAAGTTAGTCAGATACATATCACCATTTGTATTGATAATAACTCCATCTGTTTCGTGATCAATGTTAGCAGTCCCTGTCGTAGCTGAGCTTTCCGCTAATCTTCTTTCAGTTTCTAACGAAGTACTAAGAAGGTTCTCAGTATCATCATGACCATCAAACGCAGCCCCATCGACAGTAGAAAATACTAGAATTCTAGCACGATCACTCCCGGCATCGTTTATTGCGCACCTTGCTGATAGTGAAATTAAACCATCATCAAAAATAGTTTCTGATTGACCGTTAGTTAGTGTGCGCGGAGAAACCTCTGTTAAGTTATCCATATTGGAAGCGGTAATAGTTCCTTCAGCAATCTTAGCGCCTGTTACTGATTCGTTTTTTATATGCTTAGTTCTAACGGCATTTCTCTTAATCTGTTTTGCTCCAACTGAATTGTTTGGCAGTTGAGCGTACGACATTGAACATAAACAAAGTAATATACCTAGGTATTTCATATTATTAGTCCTCCGAAACAAACCCTACCGTGAGACTGCTCTAAAATCAAATGGACTTATATATGGTTAATTCTGCAAAAAAGCCCTCATTTGAGTTTTTGAATGAAATCTTGCCCTTCATCTTATTCAAGAGCGCTTTAACGATATATAGTCCCAGTCCGGATCCACTTGATGTGTTTGATCTATAAAATTTTCTTCCTAGCTTACTATAGTCCCCTTTAAATCCAATGCCATTATCTTTGAAGTTAATAATTGTAAACTTTTCCAAATCAAGAATTTTAATATTAACTCTAGAAGCTTTTCCATGAATTACCGAATTACTAAATAGATTTTGAAAAATTGCTTCAAATATTCTTCTGTCTATTTCAAGAATGGCATCACCTACTACTTCGATTTTAAATGAGCTCCAACGACCTGCTAGGGACTTAAGGTAGGAGCTGAGATCAATCTCCTCATAAAAAAGCTTATCAGGAAGCTTGGCAACAAACATAGCATTATCAAGATGAATAAGAAGTTGTTGACTACTTTCAATTAGTTTATCTGCACCAAGACTTTCTGCTTGGAGTTGAATATTTGTAAGTGGAGTTTTAAGCTCATGTGAGAATAATGAAAAAAATTCCTCAATTCGCCTTCTCTCTTTTCTCTCGCTGTACGCCAAATATCCTAAAGCTAGACCTCCTAGAAGAATGCTAACCACCAATGAGATCCCCTCCCAAATAAGCATTCTTTGTTGAGTAATTACCTTCTCTGTTCCCTCGACAGATTGAAGAAGCTCAAGTTGTCCTAACCCAAAATACAGCCACCAAAGAGAAAGAGATATTGTAAATAAAAGCCAAATTGTTATGGCTATTACTTTTAATTTCACTTAATTACTTCCTGTCCCCCCATAAAGGGTTGTAGTGCTTTTGGAATAGCGATTGTGCCATCTTTGTTTTGATTATTTTCAAGAAGTGGAATTAAGATCCTTGGCGAAGCTATTAATGTATTATTAAGAGTGTGGCAAAATTCTAATTTTCCCTCTTTATTTTTATATCTCATGTTAAGACGTCTTGCTTGAAAGTCATAAAAAGTACTACAGCTGTGAGTTTCTCCATAACTATTTCTTGATGGCATCCAACATTCGATATCATGCTTATAGACCTGCCCTAACCCCATGTCTCCTGTACAAACAATAACAACTCGGTAAGGAAGATTTAGACTTTGGATAAAATCTTTTGCATTATTTAATAGTTCATTATGAAACCTCATTGAAATATCAGGATCATTTTCGCATACTACTACCTGTTCTACTTTGTAGAACTGATGGATTCTGTAGAGCCCATGGGTGTCTTTCCCGTAAGTTCCTGCCTCACGTCTGTAACAGGGCGAATAGCCAGCGTACCTTTTTGGAAGCTCATCAAGAATTTCGTTCATATGATATGAACAAACAGAAACTTCAGATGTACCTATAAGATACTTATCAGGATCCCTTGAGTCTAAACTGTAAGCCTGCTCTTCTCCACCAGGAAAATAACTTGTTCCCTTCATTGCGTCATAAGACACAATATGTGGAGGCTCCATAACTGTGTACCCACGTCCATAAAGAAATGAAAGTGCATACTGAAGAACTGCGTGATGAAGCCTTGCACCATCGCCCTTTAGAAAATAGTTTTTTGAACCTCCAACCTTTACCCCTCTTTCTATATCTATAAGTCCTAAAGCTAACCCAAGCTCAACGTGATCTTTCCCAAGGTACTCTGGAATATCCCCCCATTTTTCAACCTCTTTGTTTTCAGAGTCATCTTTCCCTTCGGGAACCTCTTTAAGCGGAATTCCTGGAGCCCTAAGGAGCATCGCTTCTCTTTGTGCTTCAATCTCCTTTAACTTTGACTCTATCTCCTTAATCTCAGCTGAAAGCGCCTTCATCTCATCTTTAAGCTTTGCCTGCTCTTCTTTTGAAAGAGTTGGCATAAGCTTACTCACTTTATTTTGTGATGCTTTTTTTGATTCAAATTCCTGCTTTAGTGATTTATAATCAGAGTCCAGGGATAAAAAGCTATCTACGTCAAAATTTGCCCTTTTTTGTTTTGTGGCTGTTCTATAAGCTTCAGGGTTCTCTCGGATACTATTTGGGTCAATCATACGTTAGGATAAACTATCAAGGTCGCAGGTTGAATGGAAGATCAGGTCATAGAAGGAATTATAAAGCGGGTTACATTCAATAATCCGCAGAACGGCTTCTCGGTACTCCAGGTTGAGACCAATAATACCTTTGAGCCCGTAGTAGTGGTTGGACCAATACTTGAGGCAAAACCAGGCCTTCATATCATTGCTCAAGGTTCATTCCAGGAGCATCCTAAATTTGGTGCTCAATTTGCTGCAAAATCAATTCATGAGTCAGTTCCAACTGAAGGGGATGAGTTAGCTAGCTATTTAGGTAATAAACTTATCCCAGGGATCGGTAAGCGCCTAGCAAAAAGAATCATTTCCCAGATCGGCGATGACCCTTTAAAAGTTCTTTCTACCGATCCAGATCTCATTTCATCGGTTCCGGGAATCAGTAAGGATAAAGCTTTAGCAATTGTTTCTCACTTTCAATCTCAAAACGCTAAGGATGGCATTGTAAGACTCTGTCAAAAGCATGGGATCGGTCAGTCTTTGGCTGCAAGAATCTACTCTTACTACAAAGATCGTTCTCTTTCCGTCCTTAAGGAGAATCCCTATCAGCTTATTGATGATCTCTCTAGAGTTGGTTTTTTAACTGCAGATAAGATTGCTAGAGAGTTTGGGCTACCAGAGGATTCACCTCAACGGATAAAAGCAGCATTATTGTTCATCTTCGAAAAAGCCTCAGAGGATGGGCACTGCTACCTAACTGAGCAACAGATCGGAGCTAAACTTGGAAGCCTTATTCCTCAATCAGTAGATCCAGCTCCCTACCTTGAGGAGCTTTTAGATGAGAAACGTCTTATAAAAGAAGATGATAGGATTGCTTTATCATCCCTATCAATGGCTGAGGCCACTGTTGCCAGATTCGTTTTAGACAGACTTGATCTTGAAGTAACTACAGGCGCAGTGCCGACTGATCTGATCGAAGATGAAGTTGGTTTGACATTTTCAGAAGAACAACGAGAGTGCTTACTTAGAGCACAAACTAACTCATTATTTTTAATAACTGGTGGACCTGGTTGTGGTAAAACGACTGTAGTTAAAGGTCTTACCTCTTTATTCAAATCACAAGGACTAAATGTGGCCTTAACAGCTCCAACTGGCAGAGCTGCACAGCGTTTAGGCTCAGTTTGCGACCATCCTGCTTCAACAGTGCATAGACTTTTAAGGTTTGATCCTTTCACAGGTGGGTTTCAGCATGGAATTCATGACCCACTACCTGTTGACGTTGTAATTGTTGATGAATCATCAATGCTCGATATTTACCTATTTAGGGATCTAATTCTTGCATTAACATTAGATACCAAGCTGATTTTAGTAGGCGATAAAGATCAACTTCCTTCAGTTGGCCCTGGAAGAGTGTTTGCGGATCTTTTGTCGATTCGTGAGATCCCTGCTGTTCAATTATTAAAACTTTTTAGAAGAGATGAAACATCTTCCATTAATCTTGTTGCTTTCCAGATTAATCATGGTGAAGTTCCTGATATTCCAACTCCAGATGGAGTGACAAAATCTGATGTATATTTTTTACCTACAAAAGGTGGAGAGGACTCAAGCAGATTAGTTGAAACATTAGTGTGTAATCAGATCCCTAAGAAATTTGGAATCCCATCTGAAGAGATCCTTGTAATCTCCCCTGGTAATAGAGGTGATACCGGCACTGAGAGTTTAAACAAAAGGCTACAGGAGCGCCTGACTAATGTTTCAGAGGAGCAAAGTTTAGAGTTTGGTGAGCTCAGACTACGAGTTGGTGATAAAGTTATTCAAAGAGTCAATAATTATAATATAGACCCTCAAGGAGTTTTTAATGGTGATAGTGGGATTGTAAAAGGCATTGATCGTAGTGGAAAGCGTGTGATGGTTGAGCTATGGGACAAGCGATTTATCACATATGAAAAAGATTCACTTGGACAGTTATCGCTAGGTTATGCTGTAACAGTTCATCGCGCCCAAGGTTCTGAGAGCAGATGCGTTGTCATCATACTAGATGAATCTCATTTCACATTACTTGAAAGGCAGCTTTTCTATACAGCAGTCACTAGGGCAAAAGAATTGCTTATTATTGTTGGAACAAAGAGAGCTTTGATGCTTGCAACAAGAAGAAATCAAGGCATTAAACGACAAACTTCCTTAGCCACTAGGATAAGAGCTGAAGTGACAAAAGATAGAACTTTCACCGAACACTCATTCTAGGGAGAATTCAGTAAGAAACTCAGATAGTTGAGCCTCAAAGCATTGAAATTAAAGGGTAAGTTTTTTCTGCCAATACTTGCTGATTCTCCTGGGTAAGCATTCAATTAAAATTGGGATCGAAACAGAGTTTCGTGTGTTACTATTTTGCCCGGGTCGTTATGAGAATTCTGCTTGCAGATGACGATGAGTTAGTTCTTGAAAGCATCAAAACAGCGTTAGAGCTGCGTGGATTCCATGTAACTGAGGCTTCCGATGGAGAGGAAGCATTAGAGAAGTACTCTCAAGGTAAGCAATGGGATCTTGTAATATTAGATCTAGTAATGCCCGAAAGAGATGGCGAGTCAGTATTGAATGAGATCAAAAGATCCAACCCAACTGCTAAAGTGATGGTTATCAGTGGCGCTGGAAAGACACGAAGCTATAGATTCTTAAAAACATTTCCTGATGTTGAATTTTTACCAAAACCGTTCACCACGCCAAGATTACTATCGGCAGTTGATAGATTTCGTTACTAGCCGTTATAGTTTTTTCAACGCGGTGTACGCAGAGTTACACAGAGTATTCACTCTGCGTAACTCTGAGACCTCTGTGTTTTTTTTGTATTTCTATTTTACAGATAAACTGATCGATCAAAGTCTGCTCTGCTTGAAACCAGACCAGACATATAGCATTATTCTAGTTCAACCATGAGAAAAGCAAAACGCGATGGGATCTGTGACAATATATTTAGAGAAAGATGGTCTCCAAGATCATTAAGCGGAGAGCTGATATCAGATAATGACTTTTTAAAGATCTTGGACGCAGCAAGATTCGCTCCTTCTTCTTTTAATGAACAGGAGTGGAGATTCGTCTGGGCTAAAAAACCAAATTGGATTAATTTATTTGAACTTCTAGCACCTCCTAATCAGGAGTGGTGTAAGGATGCATCCCACCTAGTCCTCGTGTGTGCAAGATCCAATTATTCAAGAAACAATAAGCCTAATCGTGTAGCAAGCTTTGATGCTGGGCTCTCAGTTCAAAATATGCTGCTTCAAGCAAGTATCTTAGGAATTGTCGGACATGCGATGGGTGGATTTGATGTTGAACTAGCAAGAAAGAATCTTAAAATCCCTGAGCAGTATGAAGTTCTGATTATGATCGCCTTTGGTGTTTATAAAGAAGGAGATGAATCTCCATCTGATAGAAAAAAGCTTGAAGAGATTGCAAGGGAGAGGGAGTTTACATTTGATGGATGATCTGGCTCACCGAATTGCTGAGATCGAGGCAAGAAATATAAGAGTAGAAAGAGAAAAGGCTTGGGAAGTTAGTATTACCAGAAAACTAAGCATTCTGGCTTTAACATTTTTATCCACTGCTCTTCTATTCATCACTCTTGATGCTCCATGGTATAATGCTTTAATTCCTACTTTAGGATTTTATCTTTCAACGCTCTCATTGCCTTTAATAAAGAAGTGGTGGTTATCTTAAAGCAGAAACTTGGGGGTCAGGCCAGACAGGCGCTAGCATTTGGCTGGACTGGTTTTCTTGTCCTTCGAAGCTTTAGCGGAGTAGGAAACCAGTCCTATTGAAAAGGTCAGTCTAAAGACTGACCAGACAATATCCTTCCTTCCTGATTCTCACATCCTTTGAACTACCGGTATTCCAAGCAGCGACAGACACTCCTTTATAACTATACCAGTGCTAGAAACCAAAGCGCGTCTTGTTTGTTGAAGTTCTTGATTTTCTGCATGAAGAATCGAGCACTCCTTATACATTCTACTAAATCGTTTAGTGAGATCGTAAATGTATGTACAAAGAATATGAGGTGAGTAGGTCTCGCAGGCTTTTTTAACGGTCTCATCAAACCCTGAAAGCCCTCGAATTAAATCTTCTTCTGTTTCATGAATTAAAAGGGAAAAATTAACTCTACTACTATCTTCAGGTACTTCTCTTAGAATTGAAGCAATTCTTGCATAAGCATATAAAAGATATGGCCCTGTGTTTCCGGTTCGACCAGACCATTCTTCAAGGTCAAAGATCACTTGAGAATTATTCTCAGTTTTGAGCATGCCGTATCTTATAGTTGCAAGTGATATTCCTTTTGCAGTCTCTTCAATCTCAGCGTCTGTCCATTCCCCTTTATACTTATCTAAGTACTCAGATTTTACCTTACTTAGAAGTTTCTCTCTTAACTCTGAAAAAAGAATTACATTTCCTTTTCTTGAACTCATCTTACCATCAGGCCTTACAACCTGAGCATAGGGAAGATGAAAACAATCTTTGGCTTGAGGGAAACCCATAAGTTCTAAACATTTAAAAACCTGCTGAAAATGAAATGTTTGAGCTGAGTCTACGACATAGATTGATCGATCAATCTTGAATTCTTCAAACTTTTTCTTTGCTAATGTTAGATCTCTAGTTGCGTATAGAGCTGTTCCATCTCTTTTAATTAATACACAAAAGCCTAACCCGTACTCCTTTAGATCTGCCCCGATGGCACCATCAGACTCAACAAATATCCCTTTCTTATGAAATTCTCTTACTAACTCTTTACTGCTTTCACCAAATTCACTTTCAAAAAAGAAATGATCGAAATCACTTCCTAACCACTGGTAGATCTCTTTAAACTCATCTAACGACCATTCCCTTGTTTCTCTCCAAAGATCGTAAAATGGCCCTTTACCGGATTCTATCTGAGTAAGGACTTCTGAGACTTCTTTTTGTCTTTCTAAAAGCGTTTCAAGAACTGGTTCATTGCCAAATCTATAAACTTCAACAATTGGCTTTCCGATCTCTGTGGATTTTTTTATTACAAAAGCTACTTCATTATTATCGGATACTCCAAGCTCCTTTTCAGATAAGATCATTCCTTCACTTAGAATTCCTTTCTTATCAGCCTTGCCTATAACTTTATTTCCGAATCTAGTTCCTTCTGGGGCATAGGCTACAAATCCTTCAGTTACTTTTGCAGCAGAGACAACAGTTTTAAGTCCGTTTTTAGTATTAACTTTAACTATAGACCATTTTTTCTCCGAAGGGTGCTCTGAGACTGATTCAATTTTAGCTACTTCAATTCCAAGGTAGGGCATCTCGGTTAAAGCTTCTAGATCAAGAAGGCTTGTTGCCTTAGAATACATCTCACCAAGAAATTCACCTTTATTTTTACTTGGGAGTTCATTTTTATGAAATTTATTGTAATACCAAAGGCACTTAGCTACATGGGTTCCCTCATCGCCTAGATAATTTACTGGAGTGACAGTAAATCCGTTATATTTAAAGATCCTGGCTAAAGAATCCCCTAATGAAGCATTTCTTACATGGCCTACATGAAAGGCTTTGTGAGTATTTGGTTGTGAGTACTCTATCATGACCCGAATATTTTTATCGGGGAATTTTTTTAGGCCAGCTAGAATTTGAGGAACCAAAGTTGCTGCTATCTCTTGTTGGTTAAGTCTAAAATTTAAATATCCACCAACGCTTTCTGTCCCAGGAAGCAGCTTAGATAGTTCAGAAGCAATCTGCTGAGGAGCAAGTTTTAGGGTCTTAGATAGGGTAAAACAGGGAAAAGCAAGATCGCCATGTTTTGGATCTTTTGGTGCCTCAAAAGTTATATCAATATCGATTCCAAACTTTGATTTTATAGCGCCCTCTAAGGCTGCCTTTTCTTTCATCAGGGGAACATTTACCACACTATAGCTTTGCTGTCAGGTGAAAGGGCATCCATTTATAAGTCTGCCTTTTAATCGCCACAGTCTCAATTTCACGGATCAGCCTTGGAAATTTATCTTTTAGATCTTCTATAATTTCAGAGTACTGCTCAAAATCTCTGACTTCGAACTCAAGCTCAACTTTGCAGTCTCCAAGCTGACGTATGATAATTACTAAGTTATTGTTCAATCTTGCATAGTCGAATAGAGCGTCTAATGATTGTGAATCATGTTTTCTTACATCAACTCGAGCTTTAAAAGATGACAATCCAAGTTTTCCAAGATCTATCTCAGTTTGATATCCAATAATTACACCAAGTTTTTCCATTCTGGCGATTCTGGTTGTTACAAGTGTTGGGCTACTTCCTAGCCTTTCTGCAATATCTTTAGTAGAAGTTCTTGAATCTTCAGCTAAGTATGCCAGGATTTGGAAATCTTTAGCATCAAGTGGATGATTCTCAGGTGCACCACCCATCTTTGCGTATTTTGCTCCTACTCCCTTTAGAAATCTCTTCCTAAAAAGCCAAACTTCAACGATGGTGCAAACATTAAATTTTCTAACAAGATCTCTAAACGAATCCAAGACCTCATCGAGGGTGGAGCTAAATTCAAATGGAGATGGGGCGTACATAGCAAATGCTACATCAAACCTACCCTCCATTTCGGCAAACCAGTAAATGTCTGGACGTTCCCACAAGGTTTGAAGGAGCTCTTCTCTACGTTTTCTGTCATGGTTCAATTGAAGATAAACCTTAAAGACTGAGTGACCAAAACGATAAGGATCTACAAGCACAGTGCACTTTCTTAAGATCCCACTATCTTTTAAACCCTTTAACCTATAAGCGACCCGGTCTCTTTTTACCTTGAGCCTTGAAGAAAGTTGAGAAATAGGAAGCCTTGAGTTGTTATCAAGCTCATAAAGTAGGCTCTGATCTAGTAAATCTAGCATCACGAATTACTTATTTATCATATGAAGAAGCTATATGAAATAATTAATTGGTAAAAATTCGAATATTTTTACTTAAATTTAAGCTGTTTTCAGGCTTAATAATGATAAATGCGATATTTACTATTATTTATTACTAATATCACTTTAAAATGGCATAATTATAAGTTTTATAAGTAAATATGAATAAAATATTTCTTATTATCACATCATTATGATACATACTTCAAAAGTGGCTAATCAAGGAGGAGATGAGATGGAGTTAGATTCAATTTTAGGGATACCAGCTAGAGTCAAAATTGACGGGAATACAGCTACTGTATCAGTACATGCTACGACTATCATTGTGACAAGTGATGACCCAGCAACCTTAAAAAGTAAAATTGAACGTTCTGTTTGGGAATTTCTTTCAAAAGATAGCGGTAAATTATAACAGATCGGAAATTAGATCTCTTACTTCTCTAGTGTTCTTATCACTGTTGAATGAAAAAAGGTGAATCCCCTTCGTTCCACTCTCAAAAAGACTTCTTATTAGAGAAGCTGTATAAGCTATTCCCTCTCTTCTGAAATCCTCCTCAGATAAAGCTAGCATATTTTTTACTTCAAATGGAATCGAGAGTCCTGTTAACTCAATCATTCGTTTTAAACGTGTTCTACTTGTTAATGGCATTACTCCAGGAATAAGAGGAATATTTAAATCAGAGTTCCTTTCAACAAATCTATCCCATGATACTCTTTGAAGGAATAATTGTGACAACGCAACTCGGGCTCCTAAATTTACCTTCTCCCTGAGATATCTACTTGCAGACTCGGCATTCATTCCTTCATGAGGATATCCCTCAGGAATTGCGGTGACTGCTATACAAAATTGAGAGGAGAGACTTTCTATAACCTCAGCAGATGAATTGAATCCCTGAGGCACATCAGTGCGCTTATCACCTCTTATTACAAGTATTTGATCTAGACTTGAGCTTTTGAGCCTATCTTCTAAAATCTTTAAGGTCTCCTTGTTATGATTGACAGCAGTAATATGTGGAACCGCCTTTAAGCCAAAATCTTGTTGGATTAGCTTACAAAGTACAATTGTGTTCTCATCGTTACCTTCAGAACGCCTTGTTACGGAGATATATGCAGGTTGGGAATCTCTAACCAATAATTCAATCTTTCTTCTCGATTCATCAAGCTCTTCCTCTTTAAGAGGAGGAATGACCTCTAACGATAAGACCGGCTTGTCACCGCTATAAAGTTCATCAAAAAAATTCATCTTGCACACTTATCACAAAGACCATGGAGAGTAATATCATGCGCTTCAAGGATAAACCCTTTTGGTAAAAGCTTAGCAATTCCTGCAGCACAACCATCTATGCAAAATACTCCTTCACACTTTTTACAAACAAAATGGTGGTGATGCTCAGTCTTTAGCTCATAGTGTAAGATATTAGGACTAACAAGCATCTTCTCTATAATCCCCTCACCTTCAAGCCTATCGAGTGTTCTATACACTGTAGTTTTGTTTAGTTGGGGAATTTTCTGTTGTGCACGCTCAACAATCTCAGGTGCCGAGATAGGTTCTTTTAAACCTTGAAAAATTTCCAATATAACTTCTCTTTGTTTGGTGTTTCGCATCTATTCTACTATTTTTAATCCAAGTTCTTTAAGATGTCGTTCGGTGACCTCACTTGGAGCTCCCATCATTAGATCTTCAACAGTTTGAGCCAGTGGAAATGCTATTACATCTCTTACTGCCTCTTTTCCAGCTAGTAACATGACAATCCTATCAACCCCAGGCGCCATTCCACCATGAGGAGGTGCCCCATATTTAAAGGCTCTTATCATTCCTCCAAACTGCTTATCAACTTCAGATTTCTGGTACCCTACTATCTCAAATGCTCGGTACATTATTTCAGGATCATGGTTTCTGATCGCACCACTACTTAATTCGTACCCATTACAAACAACATCATACTGGTAAGCTTTAATATCGAGAGGATCTTTTGTATTTAAAGCATCTAAACCTCCTTGAGGCATTGAGAATGGGTTATGTGAAAAATCAACCTTTCCATCAATTAGCTCATACATCGGATAATCTGTGATCCAGCAAAAACAAAACTGATCTTTCTTGATTGTTCCAAAACTTTCAGCAACTTTAACCCGGAGCTTTCCGAAGGCTGGCAATACCCCCACTCCTGCAGCAAAGAAAGCTACAGAATTAGTGGGTAGGTTTAAGTTTTTAACTTCATCTTCTGAAACAAACTTTGAGATATTCCCCCTTATCTCTCCATTTTCATTTATAAGGTATGCAACACCTGAATTTGTGGTCTTTTGATACCAACTGATTAGATCATCGAAATATTTTCTAGGTGGGATTTTATCTACTTTGAAAACTAAGGTATGAATCTTTCCTCCTTCAGAGAGTGCATTTTGAAATACTTTGAATGATGAATTCTTAAATATTTCGGTCGATTCGTTTATAGTTTCAGAGATTCTTAGATCTGGTTTGTCAGTGCCAAAGAGACTCATACTTTCAGCGTATGTAAATCTAGGAAATGGTTTTTGAGTTACAGGGAACTTAGCAAACTTTGAAAAGACCCTGAAGAATAACTCTTCGCATGTTCTAAAAACATCTTCCTGTTCAACAAAACTCATCTCAAGGTCACACTGATAAAACTCCCCTGGAGATCTATCAGCTCTAGGATCTTCATCTCTAAAACAAGGAGCAATCTGAAAATATCTATCAAAGCCTGAGATCATTAAAAGCTGCTTAAACTGCTGAGGAGCCTGAGGTAGAGCAAAGAATTTTCCTTTATGATGTCTTGAAGGAACAAGGAAATCTCGTGCACCTTCAGGAGAGCTTGATGTTAAAATTGGTGTTTGGAATTCAGTAAAGCCAAGATCGTACATTACCGTTCTAATCTCTCTTATAACTGCCGATCGCAGAAGAATGTGCTGATGAAGCTCTTCTCTTCTTAGTTCAAGGAAACGATATTGAAGTCTAGTTGATTCTGGGGCGCCGTCATCCTCTGATATCTGAAACGGGAGAACTTCTGATTGGGATAAAACTTCGAAATCAAAAACATGTACTTCAATGGTACCTGTTGGAACTTTGTCATTGATCTGTTCCTTGGTTCTCTCTTTAATTTCTCCTTCTATTTGGATGACTGATTCGACCCTGACTTTTTCAATCTGAGGTGTGAGCTCTTTTGGAAATACGATCTGCATAATTCCAAAGTTGTCCCTAAGATCTACAAAAATCACCCCTCCGTGGTCACGTTTTCTGTGAATCCATCCAGAAAGGGTTACTCTCTCACCTACTTTCCCTAAAAACCCACAACTTTGGGTTCTATACCTGTTCTTTATAACCGTCATTAGGAACAATCTACCTTAAAATCAGGTTAGATTCGATACTTGGGTCAGGGTCGCCCTATTGATACTTGGGGGTCACCCCTGAGAGGCCTGACCAGGCAAGAATTACGTCTGGTCAGGCCTCTCAGGGGTGACCCCCAAGAACTATTCTCATCCTATTCAGAAGTAAATCTGACTGTTAGTCTCAGCCGATATGATTAAATACATATTATTAGCTTTGGTTCTTGTTGCTTGCTCTGCAAAAAAGCCTACTTCCTGTGAGGGATGTAAGAAGTGTAATTGCGCTGCAAAGAAAACTAGCTGTTTAAATAAATAATATTCTCTGGTAGCCTTTTTAAGGCATGCTAGGGGTAGAAGCTTCTTACACCTCAGTCAGAGAGCATGGGTCAGAAGCCCAGAAAATGGCACTGGCCTGTAAACTGAGATCTCAAGCTGGTATTTCTGAGCGCAGATTACAATTAATCAGACAAGCAGCAAGATTAGATCCACTTGGTGCGGACGTTGGAGAGTCAACAATTGAGCGATTCTTAGAGTCAAAATCTGCTCTTGATCAGGTTATAAAATCAGGAAAGCGTCCAATACATCTTGATATTTTACTTAGAAGCTACAATACAGCTATCGACCTGATTGAAGATTTTACCGGAAAAGAGTTGCCGGATGGGTTGAAAGATTTTGATGACAGCTGTTTTGAGAGATTCATAAATGGAACTAAACAATCTGTTGGATTAAGAAGGGATATATTTTTAGAATTAGCAAAGTTTTATCATCACAAAGAAAAGCCTGCATGTGAAGCATATTGTCTTTTTGTAGCGATCTGTTGTGATAGAAATAATTTAACTGTTTGGAAGGCTTATTTGGACACCGGAATTGAATATGATTTTCCTGAAAGAGTAAATAAAGAAAGAATCTTAGAATTACTCTGGGCTATAGGTGCAGATACATCGCCGCATCGAAGTTATTTATAACTTTGAGGGGTCAGGCCTCCCTATTATTGCTTCGTCCGCTGGCGCGGACGAGAGATTCCTGACCAGACAAATGCCAGCGTCTGCCTGGTCAGGCCTCCCGGCCTGACCCCCAAGTAAGATCACGACGCCCCGCCCTCTTCATAATCATCTCTGCAATTTTTTTAGCTGCATCGATCGGAGGTGGAGTGAATTTTGAATCTTTTATTTGTTTATAGAACTCTTTCTGTAGGAGCTTATTTAGAGCATTTGACAATCTTTCTTTAAAATCCTCACCTTCTTCTACGATTAAAGATTTAGCTTTAAGTTTTTCTGCATTTTCTTTTTGATGATTCCCTTGTGCGAATGGAAATGGAACAAAAATAGTAGGTCTGTTCGTAAATGAGATCTCCATAACACTTCCAGCCCCAGCGCGGCTTATTATGATATCTGCCCAGGAATATTCAGCTGTAAGGTCCTTGAAAAATGGAACCACTAAAGCATTAATTCCTCGTTCTTTATACAGAGCTGATACTTTTGAAAGATTCTCCTCTCTTGCCTGATGATGAACCTCTAGCCCCTTTGGAATAATCTCTGGAACTGTTTGATCTAAAGTAAGAGCACCTTGAGAGCCACCAAGCACAAGAAGTTTCTTAGGTTCTTCGCAGGTGTTTGGGGTAATATTCTTTAGATCGCTTCTTACTGGATGACCTGTGTAGATTGAACAAGGTAAATCAGGATGTGCACTTGAAATATTGTGAGCAAAAAACCTTAATAATCTGTTTGCAAGACCAAAGTGATTCTCTGCTTCATGAATCCAGGTTTTAATACCAAATATCCTTCCTATTAAAATTGGAAGAACTGAAACATATCCTCCTACTCCAAGTACTGCAAAAGGTCTATTTTTTAAATATTCTCTAAAAATTATAAATGCTGAACTTGGGACAGAAAGAAGAAATTTAATAAACCCTACAAAACCTAACCCAGCTATGCCACTTACTGAGAGCGCTACTATATGGAAATCTTCAATTAGCTTTTTCTCTAGGGGTTTTCCAGAACCAAAGAAAATAACTTCAGCTCCAAGTTCTTTTAGTTCCCTAGCTATATAAACAGCAGGCAAAATATGTCCTCCTGTTCCACTAGCTGCAACAAAAACTACAGTCATCTTCTTGAGAGAGAAAGAAGGAGCCCAATACAGGAAAGACTCATAACAAGATTAGTTCCTCCATAAGCTACTAACGGTAGTACCATTCCTTTAGTTGGTAAAACCCCTGTAGCTACTCCCATATTTAAAAATGCAGGAACTACAATCAGCATCGTAAGTCCTACAGCTAGAACAAATGAAAATGTATTATGCTCAAGAGATTTTGCAATCGTTAACCCTCTCCATAAAAGTACAAAGAACATACCTAGTACAAACATACAGCCAAAAAACCCTAGTTCTTCTCCAATTACAGAGAAGATAAAGTCTGTATGAGCAGCAGGAAGAAACATTAATTTTTGTTGACTTTCCCCTAAGCCAACCCCCGAAACGTGCCCCGATCCAAGAGCTATTAGTGATTGAATTAGCTGATATCCTGAGCCTTCAGGATCCTGCCAAGGGGCTAAAAAACTAACTACTCTCATCATTCTATACGGCGATAAAGCTATTGCTAATCCCGCAAGTAGAACTGCAACAAAACCACATGCTGCAATAAATCTAATAGGTACCCCTGCAGCCACACAAAGAATTAACACAATTAGACATACGACAGCCGCACTTCCAAAATCAGGTTGAAGAAGAAAAACGGCACCTATAAGCCCAGCATATAAAAACGGCACCAATACCCCTGATGAAAAATTTTCAACCTTGTCTGCCCTTCTTGCAAAATAGCCTGCCATAAAAAGGACAACTAAAAGTTTTGCAAGCTCTCCAGGCTGAAATCTAAATCCTCCAAGAGAGACCCAGCGGACTGCGCCACCTGCTCCATCATGAAGACTTGGTATAAAGGTCAATATAAGACATAAAAGTGCAAGTGGTAATCCAAGCCATGAGTATTTCGAAAGAAGCTCTGGTTTTAGTTTTGAGCAGATAAATAATCCGAAAATTCCGAGTAAAGCTGCTACTCCTTGTCGTTTAAGATAAAAAAATGGATCTCCAAATTTCTCTTCTCCTATTGTTCCAGTTGTTGAATAAACCATAACTAGGCTAAAGCCAACTAAGATCAAAGTAGCTGCTAATAGATAGGAATCCACACGACTTCGCACAGTGGACATTTTAACAAGTGGCTCTATTTGTCGGTACTGGCTTTCTTGAATAATTCATCTACAACTGAATTAAACCTCCTCCCCCTATCCTCAAAGGAAGAAAATTCATCAAAACTGGCAGCTCCAGGGGAGAAGAGAATCATGGATTCCTTGCTATAGAGCTCTTTTGCTCTGATTACACCATCTTTTAATTTGCCTACACTACCTACTAGTTCGCCAAACCTTATGACCTCCTTTACTTTAGGAAGAACCGACCAATCTGAGCCAAGTTTCTCTCGACCTCCAATTAGTAGAATAATATCTTTATTGTAGTTTTTTGCATTCAGGATTGCATACCTAGTCGAAAGAACAGTGGTAGATTTTGAATCATTAATTATTAGAGGATCCTCAGACACGATCTGAAATCTAAATGGTAAGCCTTTAAATGATTTAACCTTCATATTAATATCAGTGCACCCCAAGATCTCAGCTGTTCTGAAAGCGAAAGAATCTTCAGCTTCAAAAACTTTTTGACCCCTAAGTAGTCCTTTTATGTCCCATGGATCTCCTGTTGGGATGACAGCAAAACCATCATTTTTTAGTGCTCTAAAAAGATTTAGTTTGCAATCGAGATATTTTTCAATTGTTTTATGTCTTTCAAGGTGGTTTGACGAGAGATTTAAAAAAACTGCTCCATCAAATATCTTTTCTCCACTAAAACTTTCAAGCTGATAGCTAGAACATTCAATAATTAAGTAGTCAAAACTTTCATTAGTTGAGTCTAAAAAAGACTCTCCCAAGTTTCCACCTGCTTTTGCCTTGAATCCAGATTGATTCAAAATATGTGCAATTAAGCTAACAGTAGTGCTTTTTCCAAGTGTCCCAGTGACTCCTATCTTTTTTGCTTTAAAAAAACTTAATGCAAATTCAAGTTCAGAGATCTTTGGAGCCTGTATACTGCTCACTAAACCAGAATCAACAGGGAGGCCAGGAGAAAGTATTGCAAGTGAAATCTCACCTAAATTAGGGGCAATATCTATTCCCAAGAATCGATCTAGCTCATACGGGAATTTTTCAATAAAAAGATCTTGTCTTGTGTCACATGAATAAAATGGGATCTGATTTTTCGAAAGAAATCTTGCTACCGCCTGACCAGAGATTCCAAGGCCAACAACTAATGGCGGTGATTTTTTTAAGAGATCAAACATATCTTACAACTTAGATCCTTGACTGGACTGGCTTCAGCCAGTCCTTATTAAGGTCAGGCTAAAGCCAGACCAGGTATGTCATCTCAACTTTAGCGTACTAAGTGAAACTAAAGATAGTACTAACGAAATAATCCAAAATCTTACAATTATTTTTGGCTCTGCCCACCCTAGTAGTTCAAAGTGGTGGTGAATGGGCGCCATTTTAAAGACTCTTTTCCCGGTAAGCTTAAAGTAATACCGCTGAATCAAGACAGAAAGTGCTTCAATCACTAAAATCCCCCCAGCAACGATCAAAACTAACTCATGCTTTACAATTAAAGCTGATACTCCTAGAAGAGCACCAATTGCTAACGCTCCAAGATCCCCCATAAAGACCTGAGCAGGATAAGAGTTATACCAGAGAAAGCCTAATCCAGCTCCTACTAAGGAAGCCAATATAATGGCGAGCTCTCCTGCGCCAGGAACGTAATGAACACCTAAATAATCTGAAATTCTCACGTGGCCTGCTACATATGCAAAAACACCATAAGTTGCGGCTATAGAGATAATAGAGCCTATTGCTAAGCCATCAAGCCCATCAGTTAGATTCACAGCGTTTGAGCTTCCTACTACTACCACCATGCAGAAGAGGATAAAAAACAAACCTCCAAGTGGCAGAACCAGATTTTTAGCAAACGGAAGAGAGATCTCAGTCGGGAAACCTTTCAAAAATAAGAAAAGTCCAACTAGAGCAGCTAATAAACACTGAGCAAGAAATTTTTGTTTTTCAGATAACCCTAAAGAATTCTGTTTTGTGATCTTTTTCCAATCATCAACAAATCCAATAGCTCCAAATCCAAACAAAACAAATACCACAAGCCATACAAGTCCAAGGCTAAGATCAGTGAAAAGAAGAAGGCTGAAAATAACACCGACTACAACAACAGCCCCTCCCATCGTAGGCGTTCCCTTTTTACCCTCGTGACCCTTTGGCCCTAGTTCACGAATAGGTTGTCCACCTATCCCCTCTTTTTTTAGCCAATTTAAAAAAATCGGAAGTAAGAAAAGAACAAAGAGGAATGAGAATAAGAATCCACACACACTTCTAAAGGTTATATAACGAAAAACATTTAACCAGCTTATGTATTCCTGGAGGGATGGAAGCAGATGATAGAGCACAAGGCCAACTTTAAATTAAACTTGCTTAATTCGAAAGCATGAGAACGCCTTTTGTGAACCCAAGATTTCGTAAGTGAATCAAAGTAGCTTGTTCGTAGTCATTAGGAATGCAGCCTTTGAAGGAGGATAAGATCTGACCTCTATCTATTTCTATGCTGCCAAACTCAAGTTCGCTTTTGCCCGAAACGCCTTCTGGTCTAAGTAGGGTGGACTTTGAGGAAAAACCAGCATTCTTATTACAGCTTACTGAATCAGCCTCTAATAAATTCCAAAATGGCGGATAGGGTTTTACCAAGCTCATATAGCTTGCATTATTCTCGGTGACCAAAGCTTTGAGTTCTAGCGTTTTAGGGTCGATAAAATAAACTTGAGTGCCAGCTGGAATATTCTTAAATGGTCTCAGTGTCCAGTCGGTTCTAGAATAAAGAAGGAATGCAGCAATAATTAATAATGGTCGAAAATTGATGATAGCGAGTGTCGAGGAGAGAAAAATAACAAAAGCTTCAAACCATGAAAAATAAAATGCTAGTGGTGTACAAATTAGTGTTACTAGAAGTGAGTATTTCGGTATTACAACTAATATTAAACCCGCAATAGCATAAGGAGCTAAGCTCCCCCCATCGAACAAAGATAGTGCAAGACCAAACCCTCCAAATAGAGCTAAGGGACTTTTGAATGATAGGGATAGGATTACTCTCATTCCAATTAGAATTCCAACTACATGAAGTAAAACTAATCCGGGATGAACAAAATCCCTCCATGGTTTCCCAGAATCGGCATACGTATTTAGTGATATAGCATCCTTAAGTAGTCCTACTGGAAGTTTGACAGTATGACTGTGTAGTAAAGAATGAACTGATATGAGAGATCCATCGAACGAAAGGAGCCTTGATAGGAATTCAGTCTCCAGGAATATGAATGGGAAAATAGTAATTAGTAAACTACTTAAGATAGGTACGAGAAATAGCCGTGAGAGAGTATCCTTTCCATTTATTTTGAGAATTCCTAATGCTACCCATAGTATAAAAAAGCCCGGCTTCCAGAAACTTACTCCTGGTGCCCAGGGAGATACAATTAGGGCAGAAACTACTCTGACTTCATAAAATAATATGTAAGATAAAAGCCATAAAAGAGAAAAAATGGATAGTTTGGTTCGCATCTAAAATGAACAAAGGCTAACACTTCATATTAGACTAGACGAGATATCCCTTCAGATTATTCCCTATCCAAAACTAATCAAATCTGAAGCCTGGTATACAATTTGCTTAGGCTAGGTCTAATACGGATATTACCCGGAAAGTAGGTAAAGTTTTCTGCCCTTCAATCCAATATAGCTCACTGAAGGGCAGCAGTAACGCCTGCGACGCGCCACGAAGTGTGTTGAAGCTGAGAAGAACTAGAAGGCCAGTTTGTCAAAGTCCTCCTGTTTCAGTCTGCACGGGAGTTATTTTGTTAAGTAAAAAACACACAATGACGACAGTTCTCATTGCTCTAGAAATGGGTGGAATGTGTGTTGAGGTTCCTACGAATTTTTCTTATTCTGTTTACGGCTCTGAATCTACAGGCACAGGAGATCGTCCAAGCAACCAACGGCACTAGAACAGTCAGCGTTGAATTTCCTCAGATTGCAATAAAGGCAGAACAGGTAGCGGTTGTAATAAACCTACAGGATCAGACTTCTATCGATGTTGCCAATTATTATATGGGGCAGAGAAGCATACCATCTCAAAATCTTATTACGCTCAACTTTGATCATACCCAAGATCAGATTTCATGGAGTAGTTTTTTGTCGTTAAAGTCTGAAATTGAAGCAGCTACCCCACCAGGAACTCAGGCATATGTACTAACTTTCAGTCGACCCTGGCTTGTCAATGGTGTTGGCGCCGAAAGATTCTCTATTACAACTGCTATATCCTTCTGTAAGAGTGATGAAACTTGTGCCCACTCTGTCGGGAATTTAGGCTCAAGATTTTTCTCTAATCCGTATCTTGGCGGCGCAACTCCATATGAAACTGATGGTATAAGGCCGACAATGATGCTAGCGGGGACAAGCTATAATGAGGTAAAAAAAATCATTGACCGCGGTGTCAGCGCAGATTCCACTTTTCCACTAGGGAATAATTGGATTGTAAAATCAACAGACGCTCTAAGAACGGGACTAATTGCGGACAATCACGAAAATTATGTTCAGTATTGGAATCGGCTAGATGGAATACAATCAGCAACCCAAGATAATGGGGTAGATTATCTTGAGAATAAAAATAGCTTATTATTCTATTTTATTGGGCTCCAGTGGGTAGACAAAATTTGGACTAACACTTTTGCCCCAGGCTCGATCGGCTATCATGCAACATCTTACGGAGGACAGCTCTTCGGTACCCAACAGATGAGTGCACTAAGGTGGTTTGAGGGAGGTGTCACTGGAAGTTATGGTACAGTAGAAGAGCCTGGTGCTACTCAAACTAGATTTCCATATCCTTATGCGCTTTCAATGAAGTATTTTGGTGGAGCAACATTAATTCAATCTTTACTTTACTCGGTTCACGATCCAGTGCTTGGAATACTTTTGGGTGAACCGTTAGCGAGACCCTTTGGCCCAAGTCGGGTTACATTGTCGAGTGATAATAGTTTAAGCATTGATACTACTCTTTTAGGGCCAAATAGTAGATATACTCTAGAAGGTTCTAATTCATCTGATGGCCCATTTTCTACAGTACAGACAGGGATTAGGCTTTCTGAAGGCTCTCCAATCCCCCCCTCTGGACATAATGCTCATGGAAACAAATACGGAGGACGTCGCGCTAGACCACTTCAACTCAAAACGATAACGGTGAATAATGCGAACTATAGCTTTTATCGATTGATAGAAAACTCAGATACTACGCCGCCCATTCTAACTATTGCTTCGCCTGCGAACAACTCCGTCGTTAGCGGAGTAGTCAATATAAACGCCAATTCAGCGGATAATGAAGATACCCCGCACGTTTACGCGTTCGCCAGATTTCTAGGTCAGGAAATTGAAATAGATGTAGATTACGAGCCACCATATACCTTCCAATTTGACACAACAACTTTCTACAATACCAATATTACCTTTAAATTAATCTCAGTAGATTCTTTTTCGAATGAAACTGAACAGAGTATCACAGTTAATTCTTCAAATCCCGAGCCAACGGTTGAGATTCTAGTACCATCGTCTGGAAATGTCTTGAATGGGTCAATTTTCTCAAGAATCGATGTTGATCACGTAAAGCCAATATCTAAGGTAACATTGAGGGCGATCAAAAACCTATGCTCAACTAACTGTAATTTCACTCTTGGAGAATTAACAGCGCCCCCCTGGGAATTGACTTTTAATACCTCATCTATTCCTAATGGCAGTTATAAACTCCAAGCCAGCGCTGAAGATAATATTGGAAATACTGGGGTAGATGAGTTTAATGTTACTTTCAATAATACGGCGCCTACGGCGACTCCATATCCCCCGACTAATACACCTACAATCACCCCAACTAATACTGCCGTGCCGACCAACACCATAGCTCCAACTAACACGCCAGTACCAACCGAGACGCCTACAAATACAATGGCCCCGACTAATACATTAGAGCCAACACGCACCCCAACTCCGACTACCACATCAGAACCGACAGAATATAGCGATCCTCAATACTTTGACTTTAGCCTTAGAAGTAAAGTTATAAATTGCAGCAGGTCAAAAGTATTTTTTGACACGACTTACGAAAGATTTTTAGTTCAGAGAATTCAGATCAAGTATGGGAATAATATAATTAAAACGCTAAGAAAAATGCCTCAGTCAACAGGTATAAAGATTAAAAGGAAAAACGAGCTAATTAAAAATAGAAAAAAAACTAAGATAAAAATTGGAGTTATTGTGACAACTCACAACGGACTAACTCTTACTAGGTTTATAACAATTAACTTTCGCAAATGTTCTAATAATCGGTAGGGTCAGGAGTTGACTTCTTTGATTCACCTATCGCACAACACTTTGTGATTTTGACATCGCATGAAATTGAAGTAATTTTTTGACTCTGTTTGGTTTTATCGACATCCTTAATCGTAGTGATATCGTAGCATAAAGTCTTAATCTCTCTTTCAGGTTTTGCACCTAATGCGGCTCGCTTACACACCCCATCTTCTTGTGTTGGACATGTATCGGTGCACCAACCTGTCACATTACCTTTGAAAGTTACGGCTTCATACCCTGATTTACATGAGTGTTCACCAGCTTTGAGTATGTAGGGAAAGATCAAGGATAGAAAAAAAATGAGCTGAGGTTTCATTTATGAAAAAGTCGATATCAAATATACTCATTGAGTGCAAGTTTTGCTTATATACATGGAGCGTCAATTAAACTTTTTTTGGCATGGATATTGATGGTTTTTAAATAAATACGGATATTACCCGGAAAGTAGGTAAAGTTTTCTGCCCTTCAATCCGATATAGCTCACGGAAGGAAAATTAATCCTTTTTAAAGGAGGGAACAATGATTAGACCTATAGCAAGTAGCATTTATCCAGTAGCAAGTATGTTTCAAAGAGAGGTTCCAAAACCTAACTCTGATAGACCTGATGCTACAGCAGACCGCCCAAAACCAAGGCTAGATGTTCCTAAGCCCAGACTAGAAGGACCAAAACCTTCAGCAGATGTTTATTATCCAGCCGCTGATGTAAATACTCCATCACCAACTGCTAAAAAACCTTCACCAGCTGCTGATCAGATATCACCAGTTGCTAGTAGCAGAGACAGTAGAATAAAGGTTTCGGCTTAAGGCTAAAAGTTTTTGTCAGGACTGGTTGTGCCCAGTCCTGAGGCTAAGTGATCCTCTATGAAGGACACTTGGTTAACAGAGCAGTCACGGATGCCATTACTCCTTCTCCCCGTCCGAGGGCTCCAAGCCCTTCGGCAGTGGTTGCTTTAAGTCCAACTGACTCTGCACCAAGTATAGTCTTTAGATTCTCAGTTATCTCACTCTTATATGGAGAGACTTTTGGGGCTTCAAGCACTAACACACAGTCAACATTAATTACTTTATAAGTTTCAGTTAATTTCAAAACTTCTTTTAGTAGTTCAATACTGTTTGCACCTTTGAACTTTGAATCGGTATTTGGGAATAGTTCCCCAATATCAGGCAATCCTAAAGCTCCAAGTATCGCATCCATTATTGCATGAGTTAAAACGTCAGCATCACTATGCCCATCAAGAGCTTGGTCATGCGGAATAACTATTCCACCTAAAGTTATCTGATCGCCATCTTTGAATCGATGAAAATCGATCCCATGCCCTATCCTCATCCATCAAACCCGAAACGCTTAGGGTGCTGTAAGATTATGGTAGATGCAATAAATTTTGGAACAAACATTGAAGTCTCTTTAGGAATCGCTCCTTTTCTAGAAAGCTCCCAAAAGCCGGTTGCGTTTGTGTTCTTCATCGCCTTTGAAACTCTGTAAGGCCCTGCATTATATCCAGCAAGTGCAAGATGCCAGTCTCCAAATTTTGCATATAGATCTTTTAAATGTTTTGCAGCAGCAATTGTAGAAAGGATAGGATCAGTTCTTTCATCCTTTCCGCCACCTACTTTTAACCCATATAACCTGCCTGTTGAGGGCATAAACTGCCAGATACCCTTCGCACCCATAGGACTTCTTGCATTTGGATTAAACTGACTCTCAAGAAGGGCAACATTAATAAGCTCTTCTGGAATCCCCTCATCTCTAAAAACCTCCTTCATTAGCTCGTTGTATGGATTCTCTAAAGCTCGTTCGATCGACTTTCTATTAGAGTTAGTAAATCTTGCTATCTCGCGTCTTACCTCAGGGGTAATATTAAGTGGAACAACAGGTAGAGCTGTTTTTGCTACGATATCACTCTTCGCAAGAATGTTAGCCGCACGCTGTTCTCGCTTAAGATTAGCGACAGGGCCTCTAGGAAGAGCGCATGCAGTAAATAGAACTAGAATAACGAAAAGCCTCATATTCGCCTTCAAACTAGAGTATTTTTTAGAATCTAGGCAATAGAGGGAGCGAGATGAGGGGGGATTAATTAGCCAGGCTACTGGTCGTTTAAACCCATTTAACACTGAATTTTCGAGGATTTAGCCCTTAATTTTTAGGTTTAAGTAGTAAAACTAATAAATATTAAACATTGTTTTATAATCATTATTGAACAAGATAGAGGGTTTTCAAATAATGCTATATTTAAGAAGATTAACCTAAGTATGAGACTCTTACTTTTGGCATTTATTCTTGTAGGTTGCTCCTCTAAATCAGTTAACTTTCAACCTTCTGGATCTATATTGATAGCGCGTCCTGCGCCAATGGTTTTTGTTGGTAGCGAAGGATCTTTATTAGGATTTTTTGGAACCTCAAGAGTTGAGATCGATCGCACTAAAGGTGAGATAGTAGTTTCAGGAGCTGAGAGCATAAGGGTTAGGATCTCAGGTTTAGAGAATCTTACAGGATCAGAAGCAGTTGTAAGTCTTAAACAGAAAGATCCCGTCTGGTATGCTCCGGAAGAATACTACAGAAAACGAGGACTTGTAGTTCCCCCAGATTACTCTAGAGATAGGTTCTTAAAGGGTGTTCTTGGTGAGTATGTTCTGTATCTAAACGACGAGATTCCGCTACATTCAGGTAGATTTGAGCTTGATGAAGTTGGTGGACTCAGAGCAAAAGATCCTAAAGATTTCTCTAAGATTTACTATGCGCTTAATGTCGGAAGTAAGGTTTCAATAAATTAATCCACCCAAGCTCCGGCACCATCTGAGATTACAAAAATTCGAACTTTTTTAAAATGCTCTGCCCAAAACTGGGATCTCCAACGAATCTCAGCTTCTGAAATTGCTCTTTCATGACCCATTACAACAAAACCATCATGACTTTCGTTGGCTACTCGTTTTCCAGTAAAACCTAGACCGATTAAAAATACTGTTAATCGACCGGACATATAACCAGGCATTCCATCTATTGCATTGTCGATCGCTTTCTCTGTGGGAGAATAAAGGGTCATATGATTGTAAGCTGATTGCGAACGTTTATTGAGTAGCTCGGCTATCTGAAGAAGTTTATGACTTTTATCTTCCTCCCCAGGGCGAACATCCTGTCCTACAGCAATTAGAACGTTATCGATCGAAGTAGAATACATATCATAAAATTTAGACCCCTTTTGTGGAGAAGCAATGTCTTTAAATACTGAGTCCCAGTCCAAATATTCAAGACCAGTAACAGGAATTACCTCAACATTTTTGGGCCAGTCCGGGAATTCAATATAATATCTTGCTCTTATCTTTTGTGCTAATTCAATTAGTTCTTTGTCATTTTTAGCCTTAATAGCTATCAAAATCGGAGGAAGGATATGCTCATGATATTTCCATTGTTTATCTTTTGATCGGTCGTTATCTATCTCCTCTCTGAAAGATCTCAATTCAACATTTAAAATCCTTGAAGATGATTCTGATAGCTTTTCAATGAGGGTATAAATATCCTCCTCATCAATAGCGGAATGGTTCTCATATAAGTCTAAGGCAAATCTAATTGAGAGTATGACTGTCCTTTTGTAAACAGGATCAGTGGTGTTTTCTAAAAGTTTTTTTGTAAGAGTAAAAAGTTTCTCTTGGGCGATGTACGCTCTATCAGTTATCTTAGTATATTGAAGTACCTCTTCATATCCATCAGCTACATGAAGATTTGTTGGATCTAGTAGCTCATTATTCTCAAGTGCCTCAACTTGCAATTTAATTTGCTTATAGTGATGTATAATTGTGTCTGTAAGTTTCTTTTTTTCCTCTTCTGGTATTGATGTAAAATCATATGTTTTGTCTTTTAGTCTTTCTAAGATTGAAAGAAATTCATTGAACCCAAAGCTTAGCCAAGTTCCTTTAGTTCTTCTTTCTAGAATCCAAGAACCGAAATCGTCTTTTTTTATTCGAGCGGCAATCTCTTCTTCAAATATTTTAAGTTCAAGAATTAGTCTTTTTAAGCCACCTGCAATCTCTTCAGGAGAAACTCCAGCTTTGATATCCTCTTCGATTCCTAGGAGGATAATCCTAGATCTCACCTCGAATTTCTCTGAATAAGATTTTAGAGTATATTTCTCTGATTCTGTAAGTAGGCTATCGATTTTTTTTAGGACTTCGCTTTCATCGGTCGATATTTGCTTTTGGTCTAACTCAAATAATTTATGTTCCATTCCTCTAAATACAGTTTCAGGTACAGGAACAAATGTATCCTGCTTTCTACTGCATCCAGAGAGAAATAATCCACTAAGCGCAACTGCGGCTGATATGACTGGTAAACTAGACGCTAATCTGTTCATTCTCTTCTCTCCAATAAACTGATGGTTTAACTTGAGCAACCTGCCCACCTAAAATTCGTCTCAAGACTCCTATTTCTACCCCATTTCCCATAAAGCAGACTGTAGTTTGGTGGCTGTTAGGTCTTATTTTTGGTATCCAACTTGGGGATTCAACTCTGGGTATCGTTAGTAGTTGAAAAACTAAGGATGGTATGTCAACTGAGCTATTAATCGTACACTTTCCTACTTCATCACCTGAAGAATAAACTCTGAGCTCTATAGCAGTTCTTGTTCTTCTTGCACTCCATAGAAACTGCATTAGTAGCTCTGCATGTTCTCCAATTGAGTATTCATTTGTATCAAAAGCAAGCCAGTTTAGATCCACAAGTGCCCGAACAACGCTTGGTTCACTTTGGATATATTCAGTAACCATTAATTTATTTGCTCTAGCAGAGGCTTTATGATTTACAATTTTTAATGGATCTCCATGTCTATACTCACGGATCATATCTATCTCGTCTCCATGACCATTCTCAAAAATTTTGCCAATGCAGTGCTTTTTTAAAAACTGTTCAAGAGTCATGCCGATAGGAGCAACGTAAGAAAGCGCTATGTCAGTTGGCTCTTCTATCTGTCTTGTTTTTGTCTCATCCTTTAATGGGATCGTAACGAAGGTGTCTCCAAATTTTATGTTAATCTCACTTTCTGAGTAAGCTCCCTTTAGAGATCCAAAAGCCAAAGGTGAGTTAATCAAAACCCCATCAGAAACTCTCCTTCCAGTTAGTGACTCATTAATTGAAACTAACTTGCACATACTTTTTAATCTTTCAGCATGTGCAAGGTTATTCCGATCAGTGTAGCTGTTTTTAATTGCGAAGATCGCTTCAGCGATCTCAGGAACATGTTCCCATTCAATTTCAGACTCAAGAAAAAGCTCTTCTGGTATCTTATGGTTTTTTAATGCTGATTTTAGCTTCCTGTAGTCTAAAACAAGATCTAAGTCCCACCCATTCTCAGCAAATAATTTTACTGTTCTAGTTAGGGTTGATAAATCCACTAAGCCAAATATCCAGGAATTGTATAATTCATATCTTATGGCATGTGCACCAAGCTCATTTGGCTGTCCATTTTTATCAAACAAACTTCTAAATTCGTAGTCTTCCTTCAGTGTTTCTATATCATTTGAAACAAGAAGAATCTTAGCGAAAAGCGGAATTAAGGAATCGCCTCCATATGCTCTAAGCATCCTTCTAGTAAGAAATAGAGCCTCCCTTTCATCAAAACCCTCTTTGGTCAGTAAAATATAATAGCTGATACAGGATTTCCTTTCCTCTTCTTTAAATGGCAGGATTAACTTTCTGTAGAGGTATGATCTGGTTTCTAGACCGCATAAAGCAACTTCTAGATATTCATGGTTTAACCCTGAACCATCTGCTGCAAATTTCAAGAGATCCTTTATTCCTTTTCCTCTTTGAAATAGTTCTTTAAATTCCTGAAACTTGAAAATCTCATCAGGATAATCTTTTAGTTGATTATAAATCTTGGCTATTGACCTTCTCCACCATTTTCTTTCTGATAACCCCCTCCTAACTGCCTCGGTTAAAAGAGTACTGTCCTGATTTGCAAGTTCCTCAATCTTTCTTCTCTCACTTTGTGAGATCTTAACTGTGTATTCAGGTAAAAGTGATAGTGCAGCTTCTCTAATTTTTTTTATCTGCAGTATCGCTCTTAGGGAGCAGTTGCTTTTGATTGGCGTCAGAAGATCTGTCGGATGATAGATTGGTTTGTCATCAGCTTTGATAAAAGCCAAGAGAATTTTCTTTGATAATAATGAGAAGAGAGCCTGAGGACCATCTTCTATAATTCTCAGGAAAATCCAACTTCTTTTTGCTGGATCTGATTCTGCTTGACCAAGCATAACTTTTGATTCAATTGGAATTGAGTCAAAAGTTTCCTGATCAACTGTAAGGGGTCTTACGGATGCTTCTGAAAGTAGAAACTGACCAGATTGAGCTCTCACTCCTCTTAGAAGCGGAGTTGGAAAACCTACCGCTGCAAGTTTATTGCAAATTATTACTCCTAGTCCTTCATGGCTTGCTCTGTGCTGCTCTTCAGCAATTTCAATATATATGCTTGGCCTTAAGGTTTGCGCGAGATCGTAGTTTGGATAGTAAGTACGCTGATATCCATCTTGAATCATTCTTTCAACAAGGGCACTACCCGCTTCAAAACGATCCGCGCATGATGCTCCTGCTATTATATCATCTCCAATATATCCTTCTGAGTCGTAGATTTGAATTTGTGATGGGACTTCAACGCAGGGTGAGACTCTGTATCTAATATCTCCGTTTCTGGTTGAAATTAGTCTAAAAGTTCCTAACTTACTTTTTTGAATCTTCTCTCTAGATGATAGTTCTATAGCAGTAATCTGATAGTTCTCTGGTACAGGAAGAGAGATCACTCTTCCAGGCCATCTTGGAACATGAAATGTAACATCTGCCTCATCTAAACCTCTAGGCTTATCAATTTTTGGTAATGATAGATCTTCCCAGTTTTTAACTAACTCTTTTTTTACTCCTCGTCCAAGAAGTAGTCTGAAAATTCCTGCACTAAATCCAGCTGAATCAAAATCAGTTGATGTCAAGGCTCTTCTTATAAAAAATAGCTGTCTTCTATTGAGAAAGGATAGATTAATAATAAAGTGCGCGATTGGACTTAAGATATTTGATCTTATGTTTTTTAATCTTATGTAATCTTTATCTAGCCTGGTCCATCTTGTGACTTTAGATGTATCCCAAACGCTAGTTATCCATAAACAATTTTTTAACTTCTCATTTTCTGTTTCAATTTTTCCGCCAAACTTTTCCTGGGGCTTACCAAGATAAGGGTTAAAGACCATTCTTGCATTCCCCTCCCATCTTGGTCGAAAGAGATGATTTCTTTTTATGAGCCAGGGGTTGATAAAATATCGCCAAATGATTGCTGTCAGAATTGCAAGTGAAAGTATCGGAGGTCTTGAGGATGAGCCGCTAGATTGTGGTGGGGCATCTCTATTGATACGCTCCGAGTAGGTCATCTCGGCTGGGCCGTCTTTTAAAGATGAATTCCTAGGGTACTCTTGAGAGAATCGTGAATGTTTTTCTGGAGAGTATCCACCATCCCAAATTTTTGGAAGCGCAGGAGGGATAGCAAGTTGTGCCGCACAGAGAGTTAAGGCAACTACGATAGCAGGCTTAATTATCCTTTGTAATTCGAAAGGTTGTCTTTTAACTTTTTTAACTGGATCAACCAACTCGGGTGTGCTTACCGAGATACTCTCATCAAGGATATTCTTATCTAAAAACTGAGATAAAATTTCTCTTGCTTCCTTAGTTGAAACAGGATGAGTGGCATTACCATTAAGATAATCTATTGCTGATGAAATAATAAATTGTGCAGAGGCAAGTTTTTCACTCTCTTTTGTGTATGGCTTTTCAGGTGGCTCACCGTGTTGTGCGATAAGCTCTGAAAGTGCATCTTGTAGATTATTGATTTTTTGAACAGAGGAACCTTTAAAATTATCAACTAACTGTAGAAGCTCTTTAAAGCACAGCTCTTCTTCTAAACCGGGGCGATCTACTAATCGTGGAGCATTTTTACCCGTACCAGGAAGCGGAATATTTTTTAGCAGGTTAGCGATTACACGATCTGGTTGATTAAGCACAAAATCTCAAAGATTACAGAAGGTTATAAAAGTATCAGAACAATGTATTATAAGCAAAAACATACCCATTCTTAACTATCTGTAAGGTTTAGGTTTTTTTTGACTTTTGCTCATCGAGCAAGACAAGGTTACACTCCGCTCCGTGATTATAAGGCGATCTGGAGACAGAAATATCGGTATTTTTATAGATGGGATCTCTTTAGATAGAGCTACAAGAAAAATTGGGCGAAGAATTCAGTGGAAAAGTTTCAAAGAGAGTCTTAGTCAAGGAAGAAAGCCTGTACTTTCTAACTACTACACAGTCATCCCTTTTGAAGATGATGCTAGACAACATAGCTTTCTTGACGCTGTAGAACGCGATGGTTTTTCGGTAAACATCAAACGGCTTCCCCCAAAAGGGATCGATAGACAGGTTACAGCAGATGTTGAAATTACTACAGATCTTTGCAACTTTGCCCTCACAACTGAAAATGCAAGAGCTATTCTTGTTTGCCCCTCAAGAGAACTTGCTTATCCGATGCGGATTTTAGATGATCGCAAAATTGAATGTGTTATAGTTGATTTTGGAACACCTCAATCACCTGAGCTTATGAAGGCGGCAACTAATTGGATTGACCTATCAACAACAGAAGGAATCTGGCTTTGAGTAGTTTTGTTGGAGAAAGAATTCCCCCCCACTCGAAAGAAGCTGAAGAGTCTGTCCTTGGTGGCATTCTTTTAGATAACCACACAGTAAACCAGGCACTTGAAGTTTTACGCGCAGAGGATTTTTATAGGTCTGCTCACCAAGCGATCTTCTCTGCCATGACATCACTTGCTGAAAGAAGAGAGCCTATTGATATAGTGACTCTCTCCTCTGAACTTAAAGCAAGGGGAGATTTTGAAGAGGTTGGTGGTACTGGTTATTTAGCTCACTTAGCTTCTATCGTCCCTAATGCTGCAAACGTTGTGTTCTATGCGAGGCTTGTGAAGGAGAAATCCTTACGAAGAAGAGCGATAGAAGCCGCAGGAAAAATCTCTAATGATGCTTTTAGCGAAGAAACCAATACTCAAGAGTTTTTAGACTCAGCAGAACAGCTAATCTTAGGAGTTTCTGATTATAGAGTCCGTCCGTCTTTTCACAGGGTATCTGAGATTGTTCCGCACTCAATTCAGTTAGTAGAAAAGTTATACGACCAAAAGGAGCTTGTCACAGGAGTTCCTACTGGATATCAAAAACTTGATGAACTAACAGCAGGGCTTCAAGCATCAGATCTTATTATCGTTGCAGCAAGACCATCGATGGGAAAAACTGCATTTGCTCTAAATATCGCTCAGTTTGTTGGAATTCATAAGCAACAAGCAGCGGCAGTGTTCTCTCTTGAAATGTCTAAAGAGCAGCTCGTTTTAAGGATGCTTTGTGCTGAAGCACGGGTTGATAACAAAAAAGTAAGAACCGGTCATCTAGGTGATAGAGATTTTCCAAGACTTGTTGATGCTGCAAGCAGAATTGCAGAAGCTCCAATTTTTATCGATGACACCCCTGCTCTCACTGTTACAGAGCTTAGAGCAAAGTGTAGAAGATTACATCGAGATGTTAAATTAAACCTTATCGTAGTTGATTATCTTCAGCTAATGCGAAGTCCAAGTTACGCTAATACAAGCCGTGAACAGGAGATCTCCGATATTTCTAGAAACTTAAAGGCTCTTGCAAAAGAACTCTCTGTTCCTGTTGTTGCTCTCTCACAGTTGAATCGATCTGTTGAATCAAGAGAAAATAAACGACCTGTTATGTCGGATTTGAGGGAATCTGGTGCAATTGAACAGGATGCAGATATAATCATGTTTATATACAGAGATGAGGTCTATCATCAGGATACGGCCGATAAGGGCGTCGCAGAGATTATTATCTCAAAACAAAGAACTGGCCCAACTGGAGTTGCAAGACTTGCATTTTCGGCAGAGTTCACAAGATTTGATAACTTAGTTGAACGATCAGATATCCCGATGATCGATGAAGCAGTTGGAGATGATCTATTCTAAAGGGTTATATACTATGAAAAATGAAATTAGGAATGAATTAAATTTGCAGATTAACCGTGAGATGCAAAGCGCATACAATTATCTAGGAATTGCTACCTGGTGCTCAGAAAAGGGTTACCCTGGCTCTGCTCACTGGTTCTCACTTCAAGCTAAAGAAGAGATGGAACATGCTCTTAAAATCTATAAATACCTTCTTGATAGAGGAGAAACCCCTACTCTTGAATCTGTAGGGAAACCAAAAGCGGCTTTCGAGGATCTTAGATCAACATTTGAAGCTGCTTTAGAGCAGGAAAGAGAAGTTGAGAATTTCTTAAATGCTATTTCTGTAAAGGCTGCTGAAGCAAAAGATCATGTAACTTTAAATTTCTTAGCCTGGTTCCTGGAAGAACAGGTTGAAGAAGTAGCTTCCGTGCAAACAATTTTAGATCAATTGTCACTCGCAAAGGACTCTTTATTTTTAGTAGATCAGGAGCTTGGTAAACGCACAGAGACTGAATCTGCCGGGAATTGATCTAGCTGCTCGAGATTATCAAGAAGTGTTTCTGCGACTTCGGCACTTCTTTATCAACCACGAAGAACACAAATCGAAATGTTCATTCTCAACTTATTATCGATAGCTCAGAGCTAATAGGATACGGATAATCTCCATCAGAACAGCCTACACACAGCTCTGCCGCTTCACCCCTAAACTCCTTATCCACTCTTCTTAAGACCTCTACCGGTAGATAATGCACTCCATCAACATTCATCAACATTGCTAGTTCATGAAAGTCGATATCTTTATGATTAATAGTTTTAAGGTATGTTCGTAAAAGAAAATCTTCTGCTTTTTTAAGATCTACTCCAAAAAAGCAAGGGTTAATAACTGGTGGAAAGCCACTAACGATTCTGATTGAAGCTGGATTATACTCTCTAATCATAGAAACTAATATGCGAGAGGTGTTTCCTCTAACAATTGAGTCATCAACTAATATGATATTATTACCTTCTATCTGATTTATGAGATCGGGATTTAAAAATAATTTATCTGATATCCTGGAGGTTCTTTCTTGGTCAGTTGGAGCCTGAAAGCTTCTTTCATACTGAGCTTTGCTTAATACTAAAGGTGTTCTTTCCTTCCCATAAATTCTTCCCATTCCATCAGCAAATGGTATTCCTGAGTTTGGAACCCCAACTAATATCCCATCTAGATCAATTCTTTTAGCAAGCTCTTCTCCTAAACGTTCCCTAAACTGTCTTACAGTCCCAGAACCATAAAGGGCTCTATTACGCATCATGTAAATACCTTCAAAGGAGCAAAACCGTTCAGTGACGGGCTCTCGTGAGTCTATGAAACGATCTATGATCTCACCACGCTCAATCTTGATAGTTTCTCCTTGGCCTATTGGTTGAAGTGTGAAGGGATGATTTACAATATCATCAAACACATGTGTCTCAGAGGCTACAAAAATTCCATCTTTATTTTTAGCTACAGCGCATGGTCTCATTCCAGCGCGATCTCTTGATACATAAAGAGTTTCACCCTCTTGAATTACTAAGGTGTAAGCACCCTCGAGCTCCTCTATGGTATCCAGTAAGGCATCCTCAAATTCTCTGTCTGATTTTAGGGATATAAGTAATGCTATTAGTGCTGAATCTGAAGGAACATTATTTAGGTTGTACCTAACTAAAAGCCGCTCATAATTTGATATTTCACCATTATGAGCAACGAAGAATTCCAGCTTACGATGCTGACCCTTAATCGGTTGAATTCCATCTTCCGGGGAATCTGAGTGAACAGCTACTGTGGCGTAACGAACATGTGCTGAAGCAACTCCATGTGTAAAAGTAATTGGTGGTAGCAATTTAGGCTCACCTAGCGTTTTCTCATAAAGAGTCTCACCATCTCTTATAACAACAGCTCCTGAGGATGAAGTTCCCCTCAGTCTCATAGACTCAAGGGCAAGGCCTATTGAATCTGCCCGCACCGCTTCATCATTTTTAGGGACACTTAGCCCTAATATTCCACACATGTGAGTGAGTGTATTAGTTATTTAGCTCTTACTCAAAAGGCCTTGAAGAACTAGTTCCTTGCCATGACCTGATTTTTGTCTAAGTAGGTTCACTAACTGTGTATTTAGGTCAAATAAACCATCATAGTTTTCAACTAAAGCCTTTGCATCTTTTAAAAGTGCCTTTAAAAACTCATTGTCTCTATGCCGGATATCAAGAAGCTGGGTTGGCTCAATAACCTCATCAGTAATCCGATAAAACTGACCAGATACCCTATCACCCACTACAATCTGAAGATCCCTTATACGGTCTTCACCATATTTAGACCCCGAAATGATCGATTGAGCCATTACATAGGTTCCATCCGCTAGTGTTTCTCCAGCAATGCTTATACTTTGAATTTCCCAAGACTCTGAATCAGGGCATTCAATTGAGATTGCTTTGTCACCTCTCATTCTCGATAATATTACGTAATTAGCGACTACTGCCTGTGAACTCATAGATGCCAAATTAGCTTCTCTTCTGGACTTATTTTCATGACGAACAAACTCTGCATCCATAACTCTATTTATGGTTATTAATTGACCACTAATCAAGTGTTAATATGCTTATTAGCTCATTTTAGAGGCTTAAAAGCGGCTTTAACGAATTATTATTCCTAGACAGACCCCTTAACTCTTAATAGCCTCTAAAGATATGAACCGATATATAACTGAATTTTTGGGCACTTTTTTCCTGATGTTTGCCGTCGCATTTTCAGGGGATCCCTTAGCGATAGGCCTAACTCTAGCTGTATCAATTTATGTTGGAGGTCATATCTCGGGTGGACATTTTAACCCTGCCATAAGTCTGGCTCTACTTTTACGAAAACAGATGAGACCACTTGATTTCGTGCCTTATGTCGCTTCACAGCTGCTCGGAGCTTCTTTTGGAGCACTATTGTATGGAGTCATAACGCTAGAGACATTTATTATTGAACCAAATTCAAGTTTTGTAAGTAGTTCGATTGTAGAGGTTGTTTCAATGATGCTTTTATCTTTAGTAGTTTTGTCCGTAGCAACTGCAAAAGAGCTTCAGGGGAATTATATTTACGGTCTAGCGATTGGCCTTACCTATACTGCAATGCTTTACTGCACAAAAGAAATTTCAGGTGGCATAATCAACCCTGCTATTGGTGTAGGGCCATGGCTTATGAGTCTTGTAATAGGAGCAAAGTTAGAGAGCAATCTTGTACTATACCTAGCAGCACCTTTTCTGGGGGGAGTGCTAGGGTCGATCTTTTATAGTGTTATAAACGAGGAGTAGGTTATCCATCCATACGCTGTTGGAGCAAGATTAAGGGAAGGTGTATTTGTAGTACTAACTGCACTTTTTGTGTTGATCGCTGTCCTTTATTTACGCCAGATTAAAGAAATTCACTCAGAGCTTGTTACTGCTATTGTGCTTGAAGAGGCCGAGATGACTGCTAAAGTTAACGTTGATAATCAGATTGTTTTGATAGGCAAACCACCTGCATTAGACCTACCCGAGGAGATAACTCTAAAGAAAATAACCCAGGTTAATGGTGAGGTTAGATATGAGTTTTTTCATGACTTAGACGCTTTCCATGAGAATTAGGATAAGGCTTTGATTTTGATGTTATTTTCTGGCATACTCCCCTCCTCTTAAAGGACTAAGAACTATGTCAAAAGTATGTGAAATCTCAGGTAATAAGCGTCAGGTCGGTCACCGGGTAAGCCATGCAAATAACAAAAGAAAGCATGTATTTGAGCCAAATCTTGTAACAAAAAAACTTTTTGTCCCTGAGCTTGGAAAGTCAGTAAGAGTCAGAATTTCAACAAGAATTTTAAGAACAATTGACAAGATCGGACTTTCAGCAACATTAAAAAAATACGGCAAAACCTTAAAGGATCTCTAATGTGCTTAAAGGCGCATTCAATTTAGAGAATCTAGAAAGAATAAGTGAGCTACGCTTTGGCTCAACCGATACAATTGATTGTAGTGGAATAACGGAACTCGATACTGCAGGTGCCTATCTTCTTATCAAAAAATTTCCAAAAGCAACTTTTAGTAACCTCTCCCCTACCCATGAATCTCTCTTTTCACTTGTTGCTGAGCATGTCACAAAAGAAAATAAAGCTCTAAAACCAAGACATCTATTTCTCGAAGGTATAGGAGCCTGGTCTATAGATTTATATCAGAATCTAAAAGGTATCTTGAGAATGCTTGGGGAAACAGTAGTAACTTTCCCCCAAGTTTTTTTTAGACCTGGTGTTTTTAGAGCAAAAGAGTTTTTTGGACAGTTAATGCAGTGCCTTCTAAAAGGAGTACCAATAGTTGCTCTTGTCACAGGGCTAATCGGCGTTGTTGTGGCATATCTTTTCTCATCTCAAGCTCAAAAATTTGGTGCTTATATATTTGTAGTCGAGTCTGTAGGAATTGCAATGTGCAGAGAGTTATCTCCAGTAATTGCGAGCATCATAGTAGCAGCACGATCTGGCTCTGCTTTTACAGCGCAGATAGGCGCTATGAAACTGAATCAGGAGCTTGATGCGATTGCTACTATGGGTCTATCAACATTCAGAGTGATAGTTCTTCCAAGGGTACTAGCTTTAATGGTTGCACTACCTTTGCTTGTATTTGTAGGGAATGTAGCCGGAATCTGGGGCGGCATGCTTGTAGCCGAACATTATTTAGATGTTACCAATACAACTTTCCTTGAACGTCTTCAGTTTAGACTTGGCTTAAAGCATGTTTGGATTGGATTGATCAAAGCTCCAGTTTTTGCCGCAATTATTGCTATCATTGGTTGTAGATTTGGTTTCGATACAAAGCCTGATGCAAGAAGTGTCGGGATGAGTACAACTGCAGCAGTAGTTTATGCTGTAGTATTAATAATAATAGTAGATGCTGCATTTGCTGTTTTCTTTCAGGAGATCAAGTGGTGATCTCGGTAAGGGAGATTGAAACCAGATTTGGTTCAAGCATCATCCATAACAAAGTATCTTTTGAGATAAAAAAGGGAGATATAGTTGCTGTAATCGGCGGATCCGGAACAGGTAAAACTGTTCTTTTAAGAGAGATCTTGGGGCTACATAAACCAAATGGTGGTAGCGTGGAACTTTTAGGAACTAGTATCTGGAAAGCCTCAGCATCGAAGGTACGAGATACATTAAAAAAAGTTGGGGTACTATTCCAAAGTGGAGCACTTTTTTCAGCACTTTCTGTAGCTGACAATGTAGCAACACCACTTAGAGAACAGACCAATCTTCCAGAATCAATAATAAGAGATATAGTCGATATACGGCTTTTAGTAAGCGGTCTATCTCTTTCTGATAAAACAAAAAAACCAAGTGAGTTGTCGGGTGGTATGGTAAAAAGAGCTGCCCTAGCACGAGCATTAGCCCTTGAGCCAGAGGTTCTGTTTTTAGATGAGCCCACTTCTGGACTAGATCCTATCACTGCTCGTGCTTTTAATATCTTTATAAGAAAGCTAGCTAAAAACCTCGGAATGACCGTCTTTATGATTACCCACGATCTTGCTACTCTATCAACCGTACCAGATCAGATAATAGTGTTAGGTGAAGGTAAAGTGTTGGCTCAAGGAGGCTACAAAGAGGTGATTAAAGTAGACCACCCTTGGATAAAAAATTATTTTAATGGATCAGAAGTAAGCGTCCGCAATGGAACCTAGAGAAAGCTACGTTTTAGTTGGTTTGGGCACTCTCGCCATTATTTTGGCGCTGTTTATCTCTATTCTCTGGCTTAACAAAGGTAAAGGTGGTTCTGATCAAGATAGATATATAGTTCTTTTCAGAGGAGTTTCATTAAGTGGAGTTCAAACTGATGGTCTTGTCACAATGAGAGGGATACAGGTTGGAAGAATCAAAGGACTCAGAATATCTCCTTCAGATATTGAGCAGGTAGAGGTAGAGATCGCTGTGAATGCTGAAACTCCGATAAGAGAAGATACTTTTGCTGTGATACAAACTAATATATTAACTGGACTTTCCTCTATAGATCTTATTGGAGGTAGCCAGCATTCTCCCCCACTTAATAAAGCTAAGAAAGGTTATCCATTTCCAGTTATCAAACAGGGGCAAAGTGGGTTACAGGAATTTACTCAAAGTGTACCTGAAGTTCTAAAAAATATAGCAGAACTTACAAACCGTGCTGGCCCACTAGTTGATGATCTACGAGGATTTTTAACCAAAGAGAATCAAGAGAAAATGGGTGATATCCTTACAAATCTAGATTCAATCACATCTGATGTTGCTAAAGGCAGTACGAAATTTACAGAGCTTCTAACCCAGGTCTCTGAATCATTGGCCTCACTTAGCTCTTCACTAGAAAATGATTTAAGTGGTGCTACAAAGAGTTTGAGGGAGCTATCTGATACAGCTAATAGAGAGATGATTAAAGTAGCTGAAGGGTTTAAGGGGCTATCTCATCAGTTTACTGAAACTGCTAGGGACTTCTCCCCTGAGGGATCAATATTATTATCACCAAATTCGGAGGGCTATGGGCCAGGTGAATAGGTTAGTTTTTCTTGTCTTCTTTATTGGATGCTTTTCCTCAAAACCATTATCTTTTTTGGAGATAAAAGGAGAAGTTTGCGAGACAGAGCTTTCAGTGATTGATGTTCCTCCTCTATCTACAGACCCATCGATTCAAACGAGGCTTCTTTTTGAACGAGACGGAACTCTTGGTCAGTATCAAACAATAAGATGGAAAACCCCTCCAGGGGATGCTTTAGCAATGGCGTTAGAGGATGTGCTTGCTTGTAGCAAAGACACTAGAAGACTACGAGGGAGAATTTTAGATCTTTATGTTTCGAAAGATGAAGAATTGATCTTAACTGTTGATCTAATACTAGATCAAACCCGTAAGAGATTTACTGAGAAGGTAAAAATCGAAGACCCTTCAGTAGAAAATATTCAGATCGCTCTAAAGGCTGTAACCACTAATCTTCAGGGCTCTTTTAGAGAATGGGTAAGGGGGTCAGGCCGGGAGGCCTGACCAGACTAGCTCTTGCCTGGTCAGGCCTCCCGGCCTGACCCCCCAACCCCCCAAGTCCCCCAAAAATTCGTAGAGTAAAATTTATATTTTTTCTTAGATAAAGCGCCTCATTTTCTTAACTAGAGTAAAAAAAGTGCCGAGGATTGTATTTGTATGGAGACAGCGACACTTTTTGTTCATCCAATCCTTCAAGAAAGGCAGAATTTTAGAAAAGTAGCAGCCGAGCTGTTTGAAACTATAACCTTAGAGACAAGACTGGGTGATGCACTTGAACGCCTAAAAGGATCAAAACCTTATCAATTAGTCTATTTATCAACCCAGTTTGATAGACACTTAAGTAGTAAATGGCTTGAATCAGCGAAGATAAGCCCTCAAGGAAAACAGGCCGCGTATGTTGCTGTGCTAAACAAATCAAGCTCAGGCCAACCACTAAGATCATTTAGGCCACCAGTTGATGGTTTTGACCTTGTAATGGAAGAACCATACTCACAAGACAAAGTTAAAGGCTCAATCGAACAATCTCAAAAGATTATTGAAGTAAGACAAAGAGATGCGGAAGTAGCAGCTTTAAAAACCTTAATGAAAAAACTTCCTAACTTAATCGATCTAAGAACTGAAGCTTACGCTACAGGTAAAGAGGCTCCTACTGTAGAAAAGATGCTAAAATCTGCAAAAGCTACTCTGGCTGCTTTATCACCAGACATGAAAGCAGTTTACCTTGATGAGCTAGTTAGTATCTTCGAAAATGCTCCACTACCAGTGATTGAAAAAACTCCAATTGTAAGAGGAATTCCTCAACATAGAGTAATAACTAGATATCGATAGGAATCAGTAGGGGAATGTCTGGTATGGTTTTAACCAGACCTTAAAGCCAAAGGTCAGGTTGAAAACCTGACCAGGCACTTCACTCCTCCCAGGCCTGACCCCCATCAACCTAAGTAGCTAGCGGATAACCGCAATTATCAAGATGTTCAATAAAGCGCTCCATCTCTCTATCAACCTCTTCATTGGTTAAAGTTCTTTCATGACTTTGAAATGTTACTCGATATGAAGCCCGTCGCGTGCCCTCTTTCGTGAAATCATTCACCATAAGTACATTACTAATTAATGAGCTTGAAAAAGACTTTATTGCTCTACTCATATCGTAGGCATGTCTAGAGCCAACAATTGTTACGTCTCGCTTGATGCTTGGAAAGTCTGAAGGTAACCTAAATTGCGCTTCATATTCAAAGCTAATAAGTCTATCTACGAAAATCTCAGCTACAAAGACCTCTGCTCCTTCAAGGATCTCTGCTTTTGGTAATCCACAATAGCCGATTGTAACGTTTTCAATAACCAAAGCAGTAGATGAATCAAAAAGAGGATGTTCGCTAGGTATAAAATCAACACGCCTTCCAAAAGATGCCACAACCTCCTCAAGAACTCCTATAAATAGTCTGGCTAAGGTATTAAGATCTTCTTTCTTTCCCCATTCACCTTTATAAAATCTTCCTGCCTGTGCGATTGAGAGCACCTCTCTTTCATAATCAAACTGAGTGAAAGGCTCGGAAAAAACTCTTCCTATTTCAAAAACTTTAGCAGACTGCGCACCTCTTTTTAGATTCTCCGAACAAACTTCAACCAAGTGAAAAATATTCGTTGGTTTAAGTGCTCCATTAGTAGCCTCAATTGAGTTCTTCAATTTAATAATTTTCCCATCTGAAACGAGTTCAGAATAAAGTTGAGAATACTTAGGTCCAAAAAAACTTCGGGTAACTATTTCATTAAACCCTAATCCAAGAAGTACTGGACTTAGTTTTTGATGTAGGATCTCTAAATTATTTCTTGGAACCTCTTCATTTGATAATGGAGGTAGAATAGATCGAACATGATCTAAGCCAACAATTCGAACTACTTCTTCAACTAGATCTTCAGGATTATATATATCGAAAGTCCTCCATGAGGGCACAACTACCTCTCTACCTTTTTGCTTAAAGCCGAGAGAGCGGAGAATCTGTTTTATACGCTCATCCGAGATGCCATCGTTATTCATCTCAGATCTAACGCAATTAAGATCAAAATCGATAATTCGAGTTTCAGTTTTTTCAGATAGAACTTGATATAAACCTACCTTTGGCAATTCAAGAAGTGCTAGGACTCGTCTTAAGGCATTCTCATAAAGATTAGGGTCTACTCCCCTTTCAAAGGAATAGCTTGCCTCTGTAGACAGCCCCATTGCCCTTGCTGTCTTTCTTACTAATATTGGATCAAAATGTGCGGCCTCAAGTAGAACATGCTTAGTGTCTTCTTCGCACATTGAATTTTCACATCCAATAACACCTGCTACAGCAATTATTTTTTCTTGATCGATGACTAGGAGAGAATTTTCAGGGACAATGTAATCTTTACCATCAAGCCCTACAATTTCTCTAGGGGTTTTTGAAAGTACTACTGAGATCCTGCCCTTTATTTTCGAAGCATCATAAGCATGCATTGGCTGACCTAGTTCTTGCTGTACATAATTCAGTAGATCAACAAGTGCTGGTCTTCCGTCTTTTTCAGGAACAAGTTTTCTAATATCAGCTGATAGTCGTGGAAGAGCACTAAGTGTAACTTCAAGAATTGAAAAAACTTTTGACTCCTGTGATTTAGTGCCCAAAAGCTCCCCACTATTTGGTTTTAACTCTTGACCTAACTTCGGATAGAAGATTTCAAGATTGAATCTTGCAGCCAAATCTCTTGCGATTCCTAGGTGTGATAAATGATCCCCTCTGTTCGCAAGGGTTTCAATATTGAAGTATTCAGGTGCGATCTCTTTCACCTCAAGGCCAAGGGTATCTAGCTCCTTTCTTAAATCTTCTTTTATCTGAATCATCTCAGAAAGAATCTGTGGATATAGCTTCATGAAACCCTCCTCCTCAGAATTCTTAAGTCTGAGTCATAAAGCATCTTTAGTTTTGGAATTCCACTGAACTGACTTGCGAGCCTTGCTGTGCCAAGTCCAAAGGCAAATCCAGAAACCTTATTTGGATCGTATTTAAATTCTAGTAACACATTTCGATGTACCATCCCTGCTCCACCAACTGTTACCCATCCCGCACCACCACATGCAGGACAACCTTTACCTCCACACAGGGTACAATCTATCTGCGGGCCAATACTTGGCTCTGTGTAAGGGTAGAACTTGGGTACGAACCTAATCTTTCTTTCTTGTCCAAAAAGTCCTTTAACTATCGATTCAATTAGACCAGTGAGATGAGCTAACTTTAGACCCTCTTCTACCCATATTAGATCAAATTGATGAAACATAGCCTGATGAGATGCATCCTCAGTTTCATTTCTGTATACCTTACCAAAAGAAGCGACCTTTATGGGGAGTTTACCTGATGCTAAAGCTCTCGCCTGAACTGTACTTGTATGAGTTCTGAGAACTTGAGCGTTCGGTAAATCTTCACAATAAAATGTATCCTGCATATCCCTGGCTGGGTGATGTTTTGGGATATTTAGACTGTCAAAACAATTGTACTCAGTCTCTAGCTCAGGTCCCAAAAGACTTTGAAATCCAAAAGGGGTAAGCAACTTAGATATTCTTTGTTCAACCAAAGTGATCGGATGTAGAGCACCTAGATCAGGACTGATCCCGGGAATAGAAAAGTCAATCGGAGGAAGTCTTTTAATCTCGCTTTTTTTTGATCTGAAAAACTCTTCAACCTCGAGTTTCAGCTCATTAAGAGATTTCGCAAATGAAGGTTTTTCACTGGCCGGGAGATCTCGTAAAAGGGTAAAGGCTCTTTTAAGATGGCCATCTTTACCAAGCCACTCTTTTTCTAAAGATTTAAGATCTTCTGTTTTCTTATCGGTCCACCTAGATAATAGATCGTCTATCACATTACCGCTTGTCTAACACCGCATTCCACGAATCTAAAGAAGACTTTTCTTTAGTTGCTAAACTTTCCCAATCACCCGAGAGAGTAGCCTTTGTAATCTTATCACCTTGCTTGATGGAGTTTACAACATCCATACCTTCTGTGACTTTTCCAAACACAGTATGCTTCCCATTTAAATGAGGTTGAGCACCTAGGGTAATAAAAAACTGGCTGCCGTTTGTTCCAGGGCCTGCATTTGCCATTGAAAGAATCCCTGCACCATCATGACCAAGACCGGGAACTATTTCATCTTCGAATCGATATCCTGGTCCGCCTCGACCAGTTCCTTCAGGGTCTCCACCTTGAATAACAAAATCAGCTATTACTCTATGGAAGCTAAGACCATCATAAAATCCCCTTCGTATTAAATTACCAAAGCTAGCAACAGTTTTTGGGGTTTTATCCGCATAAAGACTAATCACAATCCTACCCTTACTCGTATCAAATGTGGCTTCTAAAGGTTCTGACATTACAACTCCGGAAATTAATAAAATTACTGAAAAAAATCTCATAAATTGAATGAAATTCTACCCTTCCTTTACACATTTTATCAAGAGTATGGTGAGCTTTTGAGTAATCTGTTAGAAAGCTAAGGGATAATTAGATTTAAGGAGATATATGAGAAACCTAATTTTAGGACTTTTAGTGGTAGTATCTACAAGCTTAGCTCAGAGCAATTTTAATGAAGAGATGAAGAAGTTCTTAGCCTCTGAAGAAGGTCAGCAACAGATTGCAACTGCTCTTCAGACCTTCGCAAGACGAGAACAAGAAAGAGCAATTCAGGGTCAACTTGATGAGCAATTTAAAAATCCTGTTAAAGTTGATGTTGGAAATTCTCCAGTTGTTGGAGCCAAGGATGCAAAAGTTACAGTTGTTGAGTTCTCGGATTTCGAGTGTCCATACTGTAAGCGTGGGGCTGCAACGATGGAGCAGGTTCTTAAAGCATATCCTAATGATGTAAGAGTTGTATTTAAACATAGACCACTAGGCTTTCATCAAAACGCTAGACCTGCTTCAAAAGCTGCATGGGCCGCTCATCAGCAGGGTAAATTTTCTGAGATGAAAAAAGCGCTTTTTGACGGACAACAATCCCTGGGAACTCCAAATTTTTATGAAGAGGCTGCTAAAAAGATCGGTTTAGATCTAGCTAAATTTAAGAAAGATATGGAATCAAAAGAAGCTGATGAGGCTATAAAGGCAGATGAAGCCCAGGCTGATTCTCTTGGAGTTCAAGGAACCCCTGGATTCTTTGTAAATGGTGTAAGTATCCAAGGTGCTCAACCATTCCCTGAATTTAAACGGGTGATCGATCGCTGGTTGACTCAGGGGAAGTAGGGTGATGATTTAGTCTGCCTGGTCTGGCTTTAGCCTGACCAGGCATGTTTTGTCGATCATTAATATATGCCTGGACTGGCTTTAGCCAGTCCTTAGATATGTTTTTTCGTTTGCGGACAACAGTAAAGGTTAGGTTAAAAAACCTGACCAGGAAAATTATGAAGCCATCACAGCCACAGCAAATCGTCCTTCAAAGGAGCAAAGTTTAGCTCGAGCCACCCGCTCGCCACCAACAACTAACGAAACTTTATCATCAAGGGGGGTCTCTGTTCCGAACATTGCCCCACCATTTTGTAGTTCTGCTAGAACGTGCCCATCAAGATTTGTTGTTAAGATCTCAATACCAATTCTAGTCATCCCTTCTGGTACTACAGGCGTTGGAGGTGTTCCAGGTAAAACTTCAAAACCAAAATTTCCATCAACATCGATTAGTCGAGCAGCAAAAAGAGGCTTGCTTCCGTTTCTTACAATAGCTGTATCATTGACAGGAATTTCAAGATCGATCACCGTTTTAGGCTTAACATAATTAGGAATCTCTGTGGGGGGAACACCAAGCTGAGCTATCTCAATTCTGAGCTCCTGTTGACCTTGATAGAATGCACCACTTCCCTCTTGTTTTCTCCAAAGTTTATCAAACTGAGCAACAAGAGATGGCCCTAATGCGATCCAAATAATAGCAGTTTGTTGATTAACCCTTATTCCTAGCTTAATACCACCATGGAGAACTGCGTCCCGGATTTTTGAATCAGGATCGTAAACAAGATTTCCGAGTGATGGACCACTCCAGGATTGACCAAGAGTTACAAGTAACCTTCTAACTAAATACTCTAATACAACCGAACTAGCTCCTGGACTTGATTCAGGTGTTAAAACTTCTAGGATGACTCTCGCGCTATCGTCATCTAAAAATACCCCTAATGGCTCATCATCCATTAACGCTCCAAACGCATATGGGAGTCCTCTTGGAATTGAAAGAACTGGTTTAATCTCTGAAACTTTTGCTTCAACCCCAAATGTGTAAAATAGCGCACCCCATTGAGCTAACATTCCTGGGAACCAACTTCCTGGCTGTGCTCTTAAAAAACCTCTTGATAGATTTACCTCATGAGCAGAAACCCCTTTGAGCAGTTTTGTAGGATCCCAAGAGTCAAGTGATGTCATGCAGCATCCTCCATCCTCTCTTTAGCTTTTTCAACACTATCTCTTGCAGCTTCAAGTCTCTTGGCGAGAGATTCCTTTAATTTTTTTAACTCTCCAAGTTGTCCTGATACTCTTTTTGCACGGGCAACATCGCCCTCTCTCAACGCTTGAATTGGACTCTTTTCTCTCAAGGATTTACATATTCCTTCGTATTCAGCCTCTAAGCTCTGATAAAGTTCAAGCCTTCTTGAATATTCTTCAGCTACCTTATTCATGAAAGCTCCTCAACCGCTTGCCGTAAGAGAGTTGCTACTAATGGTAGTCTTAAATCTGCCTGCTGAGATGAAAGAACATCAGCAGCAGCCCTTAGCTCAATTCCACTTCTTGCGTCACTTTCAAGAAAGGATCCTGCATCAACGCCATCAAACAAAACCGCCATGCAGATTAATGCACGTTGCCTTGGGGAAAGTCTTGAAAATTGATCTCTTAAACTACCCGCCATCGCCCTTCACCCTAAATACATCACTTCTCTCTTTCCACACTACTGGAAGGTCTGAGCCTTCCATCTCGGTGCCTTTTCTAAATCCTATTAGGTATCCTAGCATCGCACCTAGTGCTCCAAAAATAACCAAAAATGAAAGTGCCAAAATTACAAACCTTGGATACTCTTCCTGAAATAGTCTTACCCCAAAAAGTGTGTGAACAAGTCTACCAGTTAATGAATTCTGTGGTGGAGCCAGGCTGCGGGATATCGCAATTCTTTCAACCTTAACACTTGGTACAACCTGAGCTACAAGCGCCTTTAAATCGTCATGTGATAGGGAGTCTCGTCTTTCTTCAACTAATGAGATGGATACCCCTGATTCGCCATCAATAGTTCTAACAACTACAGCTACATCGCTGATATTTGGATTTCTCTTTATAAGAGCAGCCAACTGAAGTGAAAGCGCATAATCACCTCTAAGAGCCTCTACTCCCTTACTTGCAGGTAGTAGTGAGCTTGGATTAACAATCGATTCTAAGGTTGATTTGTTCCTATCAGGAAGCCCTTTAGAGTCTATTATGCTTACAGCTTCTTGATAATATGCATCATCAATAAGAACTTTAAACTTGCCTCGAGCTCCACTTTCACTTGCTGCCTCTGCAGTGATACCAGCCCTAAAGAGAACAGCTACAATTTTATTTGCTTCGGACTGATCTATACCAGACACTAGAGTACGCTCCTGACACCCTAGTAAAAAAACTGAAAAGGCCGCTACTTTAAGAATCCACATCAGGTAGTAATGAAACTATAAATTCAACATTTCCGAAACGTACTGAATCGCCATGGAAAAGCTCTACAGAATCAATCTCCTGTTTAAATTCGGTGCTGCCAGCTCTTCTCACAAATACTCCTGTTTCGCTGACTAAGTCTTGTACAACCAGTCCAGACTCTATTACCACGAGGGCGTGAGGAGATGAAATAGACTCATCATTTAAAACTAAATCAGCACCCCTTACATTAGCACTTGTTATAAAAAATCTTCCCTCACGAAGCTCAACAGCGGCTCCTTCTGGAGATGCAAAGCTGACAAACCAACCATATAGCCTTCCAGGTGCTGATGTCCCTTTTTTCTTAGGTGCAGCCTTTGGTGGAGCAACTTTTTTTGGCTCAGGCTCTCTTTTAATCTCAGGTTTTGTCTCTTTTGCTTTAAAAGTCAGTCCAGCTTTTTTTGGTTGAGGTGCTGCTGCTTTTTTTACAGGTGGTGGTGGAGGTGGTGGAGTTTCCTCAATTATCTCCTCTTCAGCCTCTTCTTCCTGAGTCTCTTCCTCTTGATCTTCATCACTAAGACCTAAAATATCCTCTAACTCTTCTTCATCGTCATCGTCGTCGTTATCATCATCAAAGTCTTCAAGATACTGACTCAGCGGATCCTCTTCTTCTTTGATAGGGGCAGCCTTTGGAGCTTCCTCCTCTCTTACCTGTTCGATAGCCTGAACTACTTCACTCTCAGTGCCAAGAGTTGTGTGTTGTCTTACTCGGCTGCCGTTTTTAGGCTCTTCCTCTGCCTTTTTTGGCGCCTCAGCCTCGAGTGCGCTTCCGCACATTCTGCAACGATTTGATGTAGCAGGTACAAGGCTTCTACAAGCCGGGCATCTTACAAAACTTAACTCTGTGCTATCCATGGGAACCTCCCAAAAACCATTCTTAATTAAAAATCAACGGTACTACCAGTAAAACAATCACTCCTACTACAGCTATAGCCGTAACTCCTAAAACCGCGAGCATTGTTCTTGATCCCGGTTTAATAGGAGATGAGACGGTTGGCTCATTCACCACCTCTTGAGATGCTGGAAGTTCCTGATTTGCTGCAACTCTTGAAAAAGCTTCTCCACTTCCCCCTACTGCAGAGAAACGCTGTTCGTCTTCTACTGAAAAACAAAGGGCAATGGTGACTCCTCCTCCCAGTTCAAGCACTTTAGGCTCTTTATTAGCTTCAAGAAAATCTCCTTTCCTTAAAATCTTTCCATCAACCGAGGTACCGTTTGTACTCTGATCCCTAACTATCACAGAGCCATCATCTTGAAGCTGTATCGTGCAGTGTACCCTTGATATGTGAGGTGCCCCTATCCACATATCACAAGAAGGATCTCGACCTACTTTTAGTATATTGCCAGGTATCATTAGAACTCTTGCTGGACGGGCAACATCTGATAGTGAAAGTAATGCTGGGAAAGCGGATCTTTGTAATGTTGGAGGACGTTGCTCGATTTCGGTAGCTCCACTCCCTCCTAGCTCTTTTAGTTCCTCTGCAGAGGATACTCCAAATACTACAGTCTCACTTCCAAGTTGGATAGGCGCCCCAGGATCTACGTTTACTCGACCCGATATCTGATTGCTTCCAACGAAAGTTCCATTTGTGGAACCTAGATCTTCAACCCAAAACATTCCATTTTCAAACCCGATTCTTGCATGAAGGGCTGATATATCGGTTGTGTCTAATCTCAGTTGTGCCTGTCTGCCTCGTCCTATATCTACACTTTGTCCTTCATGGAATGAGACGACAATACTTGGATTCTGAGGAACTACTAGAGCGGGAAAGTGTGGTGCGAGCTTACCTGTTGCAGATCGAATCAAGCGAACCCCCGCCTTGTCAGGGCTTTCGCTCTCTTTTGGTAAGAGATCTATATCAAGTGCAACCAGAAAGAATGAAACTTCTCCGACAGTAATTGCAGCACTTCCATCATACACAGCGCTCTCTGGGTCTTTACCAGGATAAGTAACTTCACACCTAAATTTTCTCTCGATGGTGCGAGTTAATCTTACTACAGCATTGCTCTCAGAAAGATCTTCAACAACTACATGATTCTTATCTGCGCTACCAATAGTGAGAAAATGCCTCTTAACAAAAAGCATCTCCGGTGCTGAAGGACTATCTGGAAAACCTATTTCAATTGCAAACATGCCCGAAACCTTAACATACTCTCACCTCTATTTGAGTGCTCAGGTTGTGGATTCTTTTCAAAATTGATGTAAATAACACTTTGTTTTATCAATTAAAACTAGATCGCTAGAAGCGATATTCGAGAGGTAAACATCTTAACAGTTAGCAAGATAGAGATTTTTTGGATAACCTCAGTACTATGAGAAAGATACTAATCATCGATGACGACATGACCGCACTGGATATTGTGGATTTTCTTTTCGAGGATAAGGGCTTTTCTGTTCTCAGGGGATCTGATGGGATTTCTGCTCTTGAGGTAATCTCTAAGGAGATGCCGGATATAATTCTTATAGATCTTATGATGCCAAGAATGAGCGGTCAGGAGTGTGTTAAGGAATTAAGATCAAGAGGAATTACTATTCCTATTATAGCCTTTACAGCTCTCGATGACCCAGAAGTCCATCAAGAAGCTTTAGATGCAGGATGCAATCTTGTTTTAACAAAGCCTTGTAAACCAGCGTTGCTTGTTCAGCATGTAGAAGAGCTACTTAGTCAGTAGAAAGCTTCAGCACTACTTCTCCAAAGACGATCTCATCACCAGGTTTAGCAATTGCCCTTTCTCCGCTGGGGATCTGAAAAAGACTACCGTTATGAAGAATGCTGGAGCCGTTAAGGCTTCCAAGATCTTCAACTTCAACACCAGTTTCAAGAAGATAAAGATTAGCGTGCCTTCTTGAAACTTTGGCTGCTGAATCGGCTTTTGTTAGATCGATCTCTGGATGTAGTCTAGCAGCCTTGTCTGCCCTTCCAACTAAACTGGGAGACTTTGAGAGGATAAAGCTCTCTCCTTGAAATTCTCCTCTTGATATAATTAAGCTGTATGTCTTCATTTTCAAACGCTGTTATAAAATAATGTAATTTTATTTAAATATTTCCCAAAGTAAATCTATCGGTGTACTCTCGCTATCTAACTATATGAAGAAGATCGACACAAGATTCTTCATTTTGGTCTAATTAACGATTTTTATGAAAGTCCAAGCCACATTATCCATCAGAACAGGGGCTTCCGGGCTAAGGAGATATCAATGGTTCAACGAATGCTGGTCAATGCAGCACATCATGAAGAATGCAGAATCGCTATTGCAGATGAAAAGACACTTCTCGAGTTCGAGGTTGAGTCTACAGCTTCTGTAAAATTAAAGGGCAACATTTATAAAGCAAAGGTGATAAGGGTAGAGCCAAGTCTTCAGGCTGCTTTTCTCGATATATCTGCCAATAGAAATGGATTCTTGCAGATTCATGATGTTCACCCTAACTGCTTTAGAAGACAGATCAAAAAAGTTCCTCACAATCGAATTAATATTCAGGATGTTTTAGCTCCTGGACAGGAACTTGTCGTGCAGGTCGTCAAAGAGGAACGCGAATCAAAGGGAGCTACCCTAACTACCTACCTATCCTTACCGGGTAGATACACGGTCTTAATGCCAGGATCTGAGCGAGGTGGGGTTTCCAGAAAGATTCAAGATATTGAAACTAGGAGAAGGCTAAAAAATTTGCGTGATGAGCTTCAGTTGCCAGACGGGATTGGAGTCATTATCAGAACCGCGGGACTAGATCGTTCTATGAGCGAGTTAGCACGAGATGTTTCTCTTCAACTCAAGCTATGGGAACGAATTCAGGAACAAGCGAAGGAAGCACCATGTCCGACTGTGCTTTATAGAGAAGGAGAACTAGCAAGTAGAGTAATCAGAGATTATTTTACACCTGAGGTAATGGAGATAATCGTTGATGATGAACCTACCTATCACAGAATCAGAGATTTCACTGCTCAGACAATGCCCAGATACCGCTCAAGGGTTAAACTTTATCAACATAAAGATCCTATCTTTAGCCATTACGGACTGGACGAGCAAGTTGCAACCACAAATTTACCAGAAGTAAGCCTTCCATCTGGAGGCTCAATAGTTATTGAACCATTAGAGGCACTTGTAGCTGTTGATGTTAACTCAGGAAAAGCCACAGCAGGCGAAGGCATTGAAGAAACAGCCTATAGAACTAATCTTGAAGCTGCTGATGAGATAGCCCGACAACTAAGGCTGAGAGATCTCGGTGGCTTAGTTGTTATCGATTTTATCGATATGAACTCACCAAGGCATATACAAAACGTTGAAAAACGTGTCAGACAGGCAGTCAAATTAGACAAAGCTCGAGTTGAGGTTGGTAATATATCTAAATTCGGTCTTCTTGAGATGTCTCGTCAGAGAATAAGAGCATCCCTTGAGAGCCAAAGTATGACTAAATGTCAGCACTGCCAGGGAACTGGAAGAGTAAGAAATCCAGAGATCGTAGCACTGGAAGTAATGAGAAAAATTCAAGCAGCTGTAGTTCAGGGTACTGTTGAGCTTATAAAAGCCAGACTATCTCCAGGGCCTGCAATGTTTCTATTAAACAGAAAGAGAAGGGATATAGCAAAGCTTGAAGGCGAATATGATATACAGATATTGATAGTTGCTGATGCAAGACTTAGAGCTGATGAGTATGAGTTTGAGATCGAGGAATCTCAAGTCAAAGCAGATGATATCTCTGATAAACCTACCGTCTTAGAAACCGATGAGCCAGATGAAGTCAAAACTTCTGCTAAAGAAAGTGTAGTCGAAAGATTACGAAGAATAAGAGAGAACCGAAAAAGAAAAAAGGCTCTTAGAGATGAGGCTACCCCTGCTGAGGAGCCTGCTTAAGATATTTGAAAAAAGGTTAACTTTTTTTACTTGGGGGTCAGGATACTTGGGGGTCAGGCCGAAAGGCCTGACCAGGCAAAGGCTAGCAGCTGCCTGGTCAGGCCTTTCGGCCTGACCCCTGTATTCTTTCTTCGTCTGCTTGCGCAGACGATAGATCCTTCCGGCCTGACCCCTCCCCCTTTGCCGGAACCAGCTTTGATTGTACTCTAATCATGTGAGACTTCTTTTCCTTACTCTATTCATATCCATCTCTCTTGCCGAGCAGGTATCCGTTTCAAAGCAGATCCCTTATATTAAAAAAGTATGTGCTGTATTTGAACGAGATGGTAGAGCAGAATTCGTATTTGAACTTTTAAGCAAGACTCCTCTTAAAGATCCAAGTTGCCCTGCATGCTCACCTCTTACAATAGCCTTAAAGGCGTCCTGTAGGCCTGACAAGGGAGAGCCAGCAAAAAAACAAAGAGATCCACACCCATCTTTACTTTATTGGACCACTATACTTGGTGATAGCATTAACGATGATAGAAAATCAGGATATATCTGGCAGGCTTTTGAAAAATTGTTATTTTTACTAACTGGGGATTTTCCTGATCGACCTCCTGCAGAAAGAGAATATTTTGAGACATTTAGACATTATTTAATTATCAATAAAAAAACTGATGATAAGCCACTGGAAATTCCAACAGTTAATGTAGGATCGCTTTTTGAGTAATTCCAATTATTGCCTTGTTTAGGTCAGGCTAAAAACCTGACCAGACAGATTTACTCATACTATCTCCCCTGTGCCGAGGCACCACTTCTTCTTTTTAATAACTCTTTAATGATCGATTTTACTTTCTTAATCGATGATGTGAGAAGTTTTTTAAATCTGCTAGATTTTTTCGGATTAATAGGACTTTCCTCCTGACTTTGCTGCTCTAAAAACTCCTCTACTTTCTTCTTTGTTTCAATATTTCTGTTATGGCGGTCTGATTTTACCTCTTTGTCTTTTATGAAATTTACAACCTCTCTAACCCTAAGTTGAGTTTGCTGGGCCTGAAGTTTTGCCTCCTGATTTTCTGCTTCTTTTTTAGCTTTATGATCATCAGTATCCCTTGCCTGATATTTTGCTTCAGAGACCGTTTTAGCTTTTGGTTGATGTTCTTCATTAGGGTTTAGATCTGCTCCAGGTTTAGACATATCAGCCCTTGGAACCTCTTTGTAGTCGACAGCAGCAGTCATGCTCTGTTTTCCTTCCTTAATTATGCTATCTGCCTGGACTGAGTTTAGTTTTCTAAGCTCAAAAGCAAGCTCCCCCATGCTTATCTTACCCTTCAGATACTTATCGATTAGGGAGTTAGAATTTGTACCTTCACGCAAAGAGTCCCTAAGGGAGGAATGCCCACCAATCCCTAGATTTTTAGGTTCATCAATCTTTTCATCAAGCTTAGGCTTCACTGCTATTAATAGTTATGATGTTTTTTCTTAGATCTGTGTCACAGAACACATTAACTAGCTAATAACACTTAGAAGTATGCACATAGTAGGACTCCCTTATCCAGACAAGCTACCTGAGGTGGTAGTACCAGAACTTAAAACCCTTGGTGAGAAGATCTACTATGCTAAGATCACCCCCCAAGAGCTTCACTACGAGCTGAATAAACAATTTAGGGCCACAGAGCGAACTCTTAATGACCTGATTCAAATTGTAACTAAGGAAGAGATTGGGTGCTCAATTCAAAGCCATCCTGATTACTTTGAAGTTAGTGTGCTTAATTTGCCATCTAAAGTAACTTTTGTCCTTTATAAAGATGACCTCTACGTTCCAGAGTACCTAAAACCAGGCGAACTTAAATTTGATCAATCGGGTTCATTTTCATCTACCGAAAATCTACTCACATTAGGGCGGGCTATTTTTTTGTCTGCTTTGGGAAATGAGGATGCTAAAAGGTATCTATTAGAGCTTCCAAGGCCAATTGGAACTGATTATGCACCAAACACCGTAAGGGAGGTTCAAAAATCAATTGGAAGCTTTGCTACTAGCCTTGCCTTCGCTGCACTAAAAGTCATAAAGGAAAAAAAAGTTTTAATTACAGATGATAGTGAGATCAAAGCCAGGCTACATAGACTTCAAGTTATTGGATTAGGGGAAAGCTATAGCTTTAAGGATTATGTAGGAGATATGACCGATCTCGTTAAGATAATTATAAAAGCTATTCCTGATCGAATCCTAAAGGGTACCGATCTACGTGAAAGAAGAGACTCGCTTGAAGAGTTCTATCAACACATTACCTCTAAAAATAAGTCCTCTTGTCCTAAAGGAAATCCACATATCAACTATCTTCACCTTCTTGAAGTGGCGATATCTTGTGGAGAAGCACAGCATTTAGCCATCATTGATAACCCCTCATGGACTATGATTTTCAAGTCACCTTTAAGAGCTACAAGTCCAGTAAAAATTGAGGAGAAAAAGTTTAGGGATTATAGAGGCTGCATTAAGCAGATGATGGGAGATCTGGTAGCTTCTCCTGAATTTCAAACTCTTGAGGATGATTCAATAAAAGCTCTCCGGTTACCAGCAAATAAAGAGGTAACCGATGAGGTATTGGTTGCAGAAACTGCTGCATACTGGGCTAACGAACTTGTTACAACACTAAATAGAGCTAAATCAAATGAATGGGATAGAGCAAAAGTGGCCGTAGTTATACTAAACCTATATCCTGCCTTAGCTCTACTTGCTGATATTACTCAATCGGCCTCATCTGAGGCTGCGTATCTAAAAGGAAGAGATCTTTATATTGCTGCAAATTGTATGGATCAGATTCCTGGGGATGCCATTCCAGCTTTGAAAATAGTTGCTGGACAGATTGCAAAATATACAGGGGCATCTTCCTTTGAAACCTTTGAAGATCTTAATCTGTGGGCTTATTACAACTCGGCTCAAACCAATGAGCCCCTTACTACTCCACCCTGGTTTGCTCCATATGAGTATACTGAAGCCTCAAAGCAATTATTTGACCATCTTCTAAATCCAAAAGGATTTACGAAAGACTACACTGAAGGAGTTTCTCACATTAAGGAGCAAGCCATATTAGAGGCGAGATTAATATCTTGCTTAAACTCAGGAAGCTCAAAGCCATTTATCGAACTAGCAACTGAGCTTGGAATAACTCATGACCAGTCAATTAAAGAACTAGTTTTTGCAGTAATTGATCAAGGAAAGAAAGGTTTCTTTGCTTCTGAATTTGAAACACGTTCACAATTTGGAGGAGGTCCAAACGGCACATTAACTGATCAACAAAGAATCAGGTTAAACAAAATCCGCTCTGATTTAGAAAAAGCTATAACACCTAAAGAAACTCCTATAGAACAAATAAAAGGTGAGGTCGAGGAGCAACAGACATTACAACTCCACTTAACCTCCTGGGGACTTACTGAGAAAGCTATTAAAAGAATCTTAACTGAAAATCCTGAGCTAGCTAATATTGTTTTTAGAAAAACTAATATTCAAATAGATCAGATCTTCACACCTGAACAAATTGAGAAGATAGCTTCTAATTCTCCTGAGCTCTTTGAGCAAATAGCTAAAGGAGCTTTGAGTGAGGATAAATTAAGGTTAATTGAAGAAAACTTAGACCAGGTGCTTTCAGGCAAGATAAAGATATCACTTGCAAAACGATTAAGCTGGGATGGGGGTAAGAGACAATATAAGAGCCATCCACAAGACTCGAAACTTGTTGATACTTTAGCAGAGAGAAGTAAAAGTTTTAAGCTAAATTTGAGACTTTTAGATGATCCATCAGGCTTAATAGAAGCCGCAACAACTCTTGACCGATTTGGGTTATCAAACGTAGAGATCCTTCAGGTCTTTGATAAAAACCCTAAGCTATATCTCCCAACTGATAAGGGAGCTAGAACTTTTGGTGACTTCTTTTATCATGATTATTTAGAGATTATGCTCACGCGGTTCCAGTACAGTGAATCAGATATAAAAAGATTTATTCTAAAGCATCCTCAATCCTTAACACCAGAGTTTAGAGCTACTGTAGAGGCTTTAACTGAGCTATACACCGAGAGACATTTACTAGCCGAGCTTCCTAAGGCCATAAAACGACATAAATCACTAGTTACGACCCCAATTGAAAAAATTAATGAGAAGTTAGAAAGAGTTGAGACCCTGCTCTTAAGATTTGGGGTTAAACCACATGAGAAATATATAGATGGCTCAAAACTTCCTGAAATCACACCTCTAAGCCTTTCTGATCAAGTTTTAGCATTTCACCCAGAGCTTCTTGAATTTAATGGAGATAGAGCAAAAACTATTCTTTCTATGCTTACGAGTGAGTTCGAAGATTTAGATCTAAAAGATGTTGCTAGAGCATGTGATCTAAATCCTGTTGTTCTTGAAGCTGCGTTCAAGCATCCGGCAAAAAATGGCGATTTCTTTACATTTGCTCATCAACTAGAGAGAAGTATGCTTTTTACTTACGGAGATAAAGCGGTTAGATTTACCATTTCAAAATGGGAAAAACTTGGTCTTTCACACGAAGAGATTATCCAAAAAATTCGAGAGATAGAGATAGTTAAGGATAAAGGTAAAGTTGAAAACGATTCGGAAGAGCCACAACTAGACCCGGAATCAGAGTTAATATCCCAATATTAGAATTTTTAACTTGGGGATCAGCAAGAATTTGACTGGTCTGGTTTTCTTGTCCTCCGAAGCTTCAGCGAAGGGGGAAACCAGACCTTCAAAAGGACTGGCTTCAGCCAGTCCAGATATACATTAAAAAACAACTAATCAATTAGCAGCATGCACTTCAGACTCTTTCATTGAAAGTCTGATCTTGCCCTGCCTATCGATCTCAAGAACTTTTACCTGAACCTCATCTCCTTCACGTACAACATCAGTAACTTTTCTTACTTTATCTTCAGCAAGTTGAGATATGTGTACTAGTCCATCAGTTCCAGGAAGAATCTCTACAAATGCTCCGAAGTCAGCAATTCGCTTAACGATACCTCGGTAAACTTTTCCAACTTCTGCCTGCATGGTAAGGCTCTCAATAATCTTAATTGCATTATCGATCTTCTTCTGATCACTTGAAGCAATACTAACTGTTCCATCATCAGAAACTTCCATCTTAACATCACATGACTCTGTGATAGATCTGATCATCTTTCCTCCTGGGCCGATGACATCTCTGATTTTGTCCTGATGAATCTTTATAGTTACAATTTTTGGAGCATAACGGCTTAGGCTCTCTTTTGGCTTAGAAATTACATTATCCATCTGTTTTAGGATATGAATTCTAGCATCTCGAGCCTGGTTCATGGCTTTAGACATAATCTCTTCTGTCAAACCCTTTACCTTGATATCCATTTGAAGTGCTGTGATACCTTTTTCAGTGCCACATACTTTAAAATCCATATCACCTAGATGATCTTCATCACCAAGAATATCGGTTAAAATTGCGAACTCCTTACCCTCTTCAATGAGCCCCATCGCAACTCCTGCAACAGGTGCAGCTATAGGGACTCCAGCATCCATTAAAGATAAGCTTGCACCGCATACTGTTGCCATTGAGCTCGAACCATTACTTTCTGTAACTTCGGATACGACTCTGAGAACGTAAGGGAATTTCTTTAGATCAGGAATTACCGCTTTGATAGCTCTTTCTGCTAATGCCCCATGCCCAATCTCTCTTCTTCCAGGCCCTCTAAGTGGCTTTGTTTCACCAACTGAAAATGCTGGAAAGTTATAATGAAGAAGGAATGTCTTTGACGCTTCACCCATTAGGTTATCAATTCTTTGGGCTTCTGCTTCTGTTCCAAGAGTAGCGACTACAATTGCTTGAGTTTCGCCTCTTTGAAAAAGAGCTGAACCATGAGTTCTTGGTAAAAAACCTAATTCAATATCAATAGGTCTTACTGTTACAAAATCTCTACCATCAATTCTGGTTTTCTCTTTGATAATTCTCTGTCTTACAAGCTTAAATGAAAGCTCATCAAAGCTGTGATTAATAATTTTTTGTTTTGTACTTGCGTCCTCATCGCCTTCCTTGATGAACTTTAGAACTGCTTCTTCTTTTGCAGCTTTATAAGCATCTCTACGTGCAGTTTTATCGGGAATTCTTACTGCTTTTTCGATAAGTGGGGTTAAGAAATCACTAACTGACTTTACAAGACTCTGATCTAGCTCTTTTTTTGTCCATTCAACTTTGGCTGCTCCAGCTACTTTTTGAAGCTCTAGCTGTATATTTATAAGTGGCTGCATCTCTTTATGAGCAAAAAATAGCGCTTCAAGAAGATCTGCTTCAGGAACCTGCTGTGCTCCACCTTCAACCATAACAATTGCATTCTTTGTTCCAGCAACTATCATATTGATATCTGAGTTCTTCTGGTCTGTAGCTGTCGGATTAATACAAAGCTTACCTTTGACGCGCCCTACCCTCACACAACCAAGAGGCCCCTCAAAAGGAAGATCTGATAGTGTTAATGCTAATGATGCACCGTTAACAGCTAAAACATCTGTGTCATTTTCTTCGTCTGCAGAAAGAACAGTAGCCATAACTTGAATTTCATGGCTGAAACCCTCTGGAAAAAGAGGCCTACATGGTCTATCCATTAGCCTAGAAACTAGCGTTTCCTTTTCACTTAGACGGCCTTCTCTTTTAAAGAATCCCCCAGGGATCTTTCCAGCTGCATAAGTTTTTTCAACATAATCGACAGTTAATGGAAGAAAATCAACGTCTTTCTCAGCTCCTCGACATGCAGTGATTAAAACGATTGAGTCGCCATATTTAACTACACACGAACCTCCTGCTAATTTAGCAATCCGGCCAGTTTCAAACGATAGAGTTCTGCCATGAAAATCTAACTCTCGTATCTCCATATTTTTTTCTCCTTATTTTTTTATATAGTGAAAGGATCTTGCTTACTTTCTTAAGCCTAAAGAGCCGATGAGCTTTCTGTATCGCTCAAGATCGGATCTCTTCACATACTCAAGTAGTCCCTTCCTTCGGGAGATTAATCGCATCATCCCACGTCTAGAGGTATTATCCTTAACGTGTCTCTGAAAATGTTTTGCTAGCTCTTCAATCCTATCGGTCAAAAGAGCAACTTGAACTTCTGGTGAACCAGTATCGGTTCCATGTACCTTGTACTGATCAATCATTTTTTTCTTGGACATCTTTCCTCGTCACTAACTAATTAATTTTATTTACTTTAATCGATAATTGATATCATTTAGCTAGGCAAAAGTCAAACTCACTGCCTTTTTGAGGAGAATACTGAGAAAAATCCACCTGAAAATGGCCTTAAAGAAGTTAGCCTAAAAAGTAGGTCTTTATGGGAGATCACTTCAACCTCCCTAACCTCTTTAAACTTTGGAAGGAATATAAATGCAGTGGCTAATCTTAAAACTCCTGAAACTCCTAATGCTACTAAGAAAACACTTTCTGTGAATCCTTCGCTCATACTTACAACTAAACTACCAAGCATGGCACCAATAAACACAAAAACAGCATTCACCAATGCAGTATAGGCGGCACATCTCCCTCGTTTAGCAGGAGAAACTGCATCAAATATGAAATTACTAGCAGCAAGGTTAAAACCAGCCCAAACAAACCCGGCATAAATCTGAACAGATAAGAGATAATAGAACGTATTATCGACTAACCACATAAATGGGATCACTGATAAGCCAATAGCAGATATGTTTAATATCTTCTTATTTCCAAACTTATCGGTAAGAGCGCCCCAATGCTGCATCGTTAGCACTTGGGTTACAAGTTGCCCACCAATTAAGAACATATAGGTTAGATAAGAGACTTTTAATTCATTTAATAGATAAAGTGGAATAAAAGGTCCTCCGACAACTACTGCACCGTTCATGATTCCAAAGAAAAATACAAACTTTGCAAAATTAGAATTAGGAGCACGTCTTATAAAATCGTATAAACTGAAAAAATCGCTGCTCTTAGTATGAAAGGGAGGGTCGTCATATTTACTCAAATAATAGGCAGAAATGAGTCTAGAGATTCCTGCAAAGACACATAAGCATGAAAACCCTATCTGAGGCGGAGCATAATTAAGAAACACTCCTGCGGCGAACATCGAAAGCAGAGTTCCTAATCCTGATCTTTTATTTCTAAACCCAAAGTACTCTCCGCGAATCGACTCAGGAACAAGATCTCCGATTAAGCTGTTCCAAGCAGGTGCACCTGCATTCCCGAAGGTATGATAAAAAGTGGCTAACACTACCAGAGCCCAAGCACCGTCTGACACTCCAGTCGCTGGAAGAGTTGCAATAAAAAACCAGGTGATCGCCTGCAAAGTCGCAAATATGCAGATTACTTTTCTTCTGCCATAGACCTGCAATCTTGTGCCTAAGATCTGAGATGAGGCTCCAAGAAGTGGAGGAATTGATGCAAGGCAGGCAATCTGAAAACTTGTTCCGCCAAGAAAAACTCCAAGTGCGCTAAGATAAGCTTCCCCTGCTCCTATCATTAAACACCAAAAAAATGCATCCCAAACTGAATAGCGAAGAGATGGGGGCAGAGTGGAAAGTTTCATTCTCGAGTAGATATATATTCGTTTAATGGTTGTACTGGAAGATCTTCAGATCGTCTGTATTACTGAAAAGAAACAAAACGGAGGTGGGGATGTCTGGTCTGGCTTTCTTGTCCTACATAGCTTTGGCGAAGGAGGAAGCCTGATCTAAAAGTATCTATCCCAACGCCTCCTGCATTACTTTACCTAAAAGTGCTGGGCTTCTAGTAAATTTCATCCCTGCTTCTTCAAAAGCTTTAAATTTAGCTTCTGCCGTATCATCCCCACCAGAAATGATTGCTCCTGCATGCCCCATTCTTCTTCCTGGAGGGGCTGATGCGCCAGCAATAAAACCAACAACAGGTTTTTTCATATTTGCCTTTACCCATCTTGCAGCCTGAATCTCAGCATCACCCCCAATCTCACCGATCATAACAACACCATCCGTGTCAGGGTCTTCATTAAACATTTTAAGACAATCAATAAAATTGGTACCGTTCAGTGGGTCTCCACCAATCCCTATACAGGTTGATTGACCAAGTTTAAGCTCGGTTAATTGAAAAACTGCTTCATAAGTTAAAGTTCCTGACCTTGAAACAACTCCAATTTTTCCTGGCATATGTATATGACCAGGCATGATTCCAATTTTAGCCTCACCAGGAGTAATTACCCCTGGGCAGTTTGGTCCAATAAGTCTTGTTCTTTTGCCCTCCATATATGCTTTTACTTTAAGCATATCTAAAACAGGGATCCCTTCAGTAATACAGATAACAAGATCCAGATCGGCATCTACTGCTTCCATAATTGCATCAGCTGCAAAAGGAGCAGGAACATAAATGACACTTACATTTCCTCCTGTTTTCTCTTTTGCTTCTATTACAGAATTATAAAGAGGAATTCCTTCAAACTCTTGGCCACTTTTACCTGGTCCAACTCCGGCAACCATTTTTGTGCCATATTCTTTACACATTTTTGTATGAAAAGACCCCGCTTTTCCGGTCATCCCTTGAGTAATAACTTTTGTATTTTTATTAACCAGAACGCTCATTAGGAAACCTCCTTTACAACTTTCCTTGCTGCATCATCCATCGTATCTGCAGTCGTAATTTTTAATCCTGACTCAGAGAGCATCTTTCTTCCTAGCTCAACATTAGTGCCTTGAAGTCTCACAACTAAAGGCACATTCAGGGATAATTCTTTTGCAGCAGCAATTATACCGCCAGCTATGATGTCGCATTTCATTATCCCACCAAAGATATTTACAAGTATCGCTTTTACTTTGGAGTCTGAAAGTAAGATCTTGAAAGCTTCTGTTACTGTTTCTTTTGAAGCTCCTCCTCCTACATCAAGAAAGTTTGCAGGCTCCCCTCCTTCAGCTTTGATTATATCCATGGTAGCCATGGCTAGTCCTGCACCATTGACCATACATCCGATATTTCCATCTAATGCGATATAACTTAAACCAAACTTTGAGGCTTCTAGATCTTTAGCATCTACCTCATCATAATCCATAAAGGTTTTAAGTTGTGGCTGTCTAAAAAGTGCATTCTCATCAACTGATACTTTTGCGTCCAGAATAACAAATTTGCCCTGCTTAGTTATAACAAGAGGATTAATCTCAAGAAGTGATAGATCGCTATTAATAAAAGAACTATAGAGGCCAGAAAATAACTTATGAAGGTCTTTTTGAAGCTCGAATGAAAGCTTGAGTCCTGATATTAATTTTACAGTATGGAACCCCTGATACCCAGACTTAGGATCTACCTTAACAGTAATGATTTTTTCGGGGTGTTTTGCTGCAACCTCCTCAATCTCCATTCCTCCCTCAGTAGATGCAATTATCGAAATACATCTATTCGCACGATCAACAAGTAAACTTACATAAAATTCTCGATCAATTTCACATCCTGCTTCAACATAAACTTTTCTAACTAATTTTCCTTGAGCTCCTGTTTGTGGAGTTACTAAAGTCATGCCAAGAATTTTCTCAGCATGTGCTTTAGCTTCTTTAGGGGATTTGGCAACTTTCACACCACCACCTTTACCTCGACCACCTGCATGAACCTGAGCTTTAACTACACAGATCCCGCCACCAAGATTATCGGCTGCTGCTTCAACTTCACCTGGGGTGTAGCAGATATATCCTTTTAAAACTGGAAGACCGTACGATAGTAAAAGCGCTTTTGCTTGATATTCATGAATATTCATGGTGGAAACGGTAACATATTAGGTAGTAAAGGTTCTAGGGGGTGAAAATTAACTTGGGGGTCAGGCTGATGGGGGTCAGGCCGGTAGGCCTGACCAGGCAAGAATTACGTCTGGTCAGGATCTATCGTCCGCGCCAGCGGACGAAGCAAAAATACTGCGGCCTGACCCCCAAGCTCCTTACTGCGCCTTCATCCCACTTCCCTGAACGATCTGAAGCAGTCTACCTTTTAAATAATCTCGGTTTAATCTTGATATGAATTTTATGGAGATCCCTTTTGGACAGGCTTCCTGGCATTCTCCATGATTAGTACATCCGCCAAACATCTGCGCATCCATCTCTTTAACCATATTGATGACCCGTGAGTAACGTTCAGGTTGCCCCTGAGCAAGGAGTCCTAGGTGAGAAACCTTAGCTGCTGTAAAGAGCATTGCTGAACCATTAGGGCATGCAGCAACACAGGCTCCACATCCAATACAGGTTGCAGCATCAAAGGCAGAATCAGCAGATTCTTTATCGATTAAGATCGAGTTTGCATCTACAGCTGCTCCAGTGTTTACAGAGATAAAGCCGCCGGCTTGAATGATCTTATCAAATGCACTTCTATCTACTACAAGATCTTTTATTACCGGGAAAGCTTTTGCTCTCCATGGCTCGATCACTATAGTGTCACCATCTTTGAAAGATCTCATGTGGAGTTGACATGTAGTTGCAAGCTTATTAGGTCCATGCGGTTTCCCATTTACAACCATAGAACATGAGCCACAGATACCTTCCCTACAATCATGTTCAAACGCTATTGGAGCCTCCCCCTTTACCTCAAGCTCTTCATTTAGAAGATCCAACATCTCTAAAAACGAGCTATCTGGGCTCACATCATTTACCTTATACTCTTTAAATGAACCTTCGCTGGTAGGTGTTTCTTGTCTCCAAACTAAAAGTGTTAGATTCATCTACTTATAGCTCCTTGTCTGAAGTTTAACATTTTCAAAATTTAGTTTTTCTTTGAATAGTTTTGGAGACCCATCCTCGCTCTTTCCCCAAACTGAAGCGTAGCAATAATCATCATCATTTCTTTTTGCCTCACCTTCTTCTGTTTGATACTCAGACCTAAAATGTCCACCGCACGACTCTTCCCTATCTAATGCATCTCTACACATTACCTCAGCAAATTCTAAAAAGTCAGCAACTCTTCCAGCTCGCTCTAAGGTTTGATTTAGGTCTTCGCCCGATCCAGGTACGCAAGCTTCTTTGTAAAATCTCTCTCTAAGCTCAGGGATCTTATTAATTGTTTCTGTCAGCCCAGCTTTACTTCTGCTCATACCGCAGTTATCCCACATCAATCTTCCAAGCTCCCGGTGGAATGAATCTATGGATCTATTCCCACGTAAGGACACCAACTTACTTAGTCGCTCTTTAACTTCCCTTTCAGTATCTAAAAAACTTTTATGGGTCTCTGAAATTCCATCAGGTTTATGATCAGCAAGGAAATCCCCAATTGTGTATGGTATTACAAAATATCCATCAGCAAGTCCCTGCATTAGCGCACTGGCTCCAAGCCTATTTGCTCCATGGTCTGAAAAATTTGCTTCTCCAAGTGCATAGAGCCCAGGAATTGTCGTCATAAGATTATAATCAACCCAGAGACCCCCCATAGTGTAATGTGGGGCAGGAAATATTCTCATCGGAGATTCATAAGGGTTCTCTCCAGTAATTTGCTTATAAATATCGAATAGATTTCCATATCTTGCTTCAATCGCAGATCTCCCAAGTCGTTTTATCGCATCAGAGAAATCAAGATAAACCCCTAACCCCGAGGATCCGACACCTCTTCCTTCATCACAAACCTCTTTTGCTGCCCTACTAGCAATGTCTCTTGGACTTAAGTTTCCAAAGCTTGGATATTTTCTTTCTAGATAATAGTCGCGCTCACCTTCAGGGATATCTGATGGAGATCGCTTGTCTCCTTTATTTTTTGGAACCCAGATTCGCCCATCATTTCTAAGCGACTCGCTCATCAAAGTTAGTTTTGATTGATGTTCCCCTGTTACAGGGATGCAAGTAGGATGAATCTGAGTGAAACAAGGATTAGCAAAGCCTGCACCTCTCTTATAAGCTCTCCAAGTTGCAGTTACGTTGCAACCTTTAGCATTAGTTGAAAGATAAAAAACTGTTGAATAGCCTCCTGTACAAAGAAGTACAGCATCGGCTACATGGCTTTCAATTTTACCTGTTCTTAGGTTTCTTGTGACAATGCCTCGTGCTCTTCCATCAACAAGCACTACATCCAGCATTTCAGTGAAGGGATACATTTTTACCCCACCCCTTGCTATCTCCTTTTCAAGTGCTGCGTATGCTCCAAGAAGTAGTTGCTGGCCTGTTTGACCTCTTGCATAAAAAGTTCTTGAAACCTGTGCTCCACCGAAAGATCTATTTGAAAGTGTCCCACCGTACTCACGGGCAAATGGAACTCCTTGAGCTACGCACTGATCGATAATATTTAGAGATACTTCTGCAAGTCTGTGAACATTTGCCTCTCTTGCTCTAAAATCTCCACCTTTAATCGTGTCATAGAAAAGTCTGTAAACACTATCACCATCATTTTGATAGTTTTTTGCTGCATTGATTCCCCCCTGTGCAGCGATACTGTGCGCTCTTCGTGGCGAATCCTGAAAACAGAATGCTTTTACCTGATAACCAAGCTCTGAAAGTGTTGCGGCAGCACTTGCCCCAGCTAGACCAGTACCAACAACAATAACTTTGTATTTTCTTTTATTAGCTGGATTAACAAGTTTTATTTTTCCCTTGTGACTTGTCCATTTTTTATCAAGTGGTCCATCTGGAACTTTTGAGTTTAACTCCATAAATTACCCTATTGGTGCTGAAAGTATTTGCATTGACGTAGCGATTGGAACCGAGACGAACCCGAAGAAAAGCAAAATTGCTAAAACTAGAGCCACACCTCGTATTATTGGATTAAGCTTTGGCCCATCCACTCCTAAAGTTTGAAATAAACTCCATGCTCCATGAAAGGTGTGGAATGAGAGGGCCGCCATGGCTAATATATAAAAAGCAACTACGCTCGGACTTTGAAAACCGTTCCATACGTTTGAGTAAACCTTACCATACTCGAATCCTCTAAAGTGAAGATCCCCAGTAGTAAAGTGAAGTATGTGAAATACGATAAAACTTAGGAGTATTATTCCACCAAACATCATACCCCTCGAGGCTAAAGTGGAGGATTGGTACTCTTGGGATTTATATCCTACGGGTCTTGCCTTACTATTAATTAAAGACAACTGAAAGGCCATGAGTATATGTAGCCCAACACAAACTAATAGCCCTGCTCTTGCAACCCATAATAGTGTCTCTCTTCCAAAAAGATCCGACCCCATTGTTCTTAAGAACTCTGCGTAATGATCCATCTTATGAACCCCGTCTGCTCCGACTCCTCCGAACATCTTTAGATTCCCTGCCATGTGGCCAACAACAAAGCCAAGTAGAGCAGCACCAGTCAGAGCCATGATAATTTTTTTACCAACTGTAGAACGATAAAAATCTAGTATCATAATATACTGATTAATTCTTGTACTCTTCCTGCTGAAGCAGCAAGTGCATCTTTTTCAGCTGAAGAAAGAGGAATTTCGATTATCTTTTCAACACCTTTTCCAGATATCATGACAGGAACTCCAAGGTAGATCCCTTTCACTCCATATTCACCATTACAATATACTGCGCATGGTCTGATCTTACGCTGATTAAAAAGGTAGGACTCAACCATATCTATCGCTGATGCAGCAGGAGAATAGAAGGCTGAACCTGTTTTTAAAAGATTCACTACCTCAGCCCCTGCGCCGCGAACTCTCTTCTCAATCTCATCAAGTTTTTCATCTGATAAAAACTCAGTTACTGGTATCCCTTGAACTGTTGTATAGCTTCTAACGGGAACCATATCATCCCCATGCCCACCAAGAACAAAAGCATTTACACAATCTACAGAAACACCGATCGCATCTGCCAAAAAGGCCTGATACCTTGCAGTGTCAAGAACCCCAGCCATTCCAACAACTTTTTCTTTGGGGAACCCAGTTTCTTTTTGCATCAGATAAGCCATTGCATCAAGTGGATTAGTAATTACAACTACAAATGAATTCGGTGCATTCTCTTTGATCCCTTTTGCAACTGAACGAATAACATCAGCATTTGTTTTTACAAGATCATCACGACTCATCCCAGGTTTTCTTGGTACTCCTGATGTTACGATACAGACATCAGCGTCCTTTATGTCCTTAATGTCACCTGTACCTGAAACATTAAAATCTAAGGAAAAAACAGGTGACAAGTGGGATAGATCAAGTGCCTTTCCTTTGGCTGTTCCATCCATAATATCAAAAAGAACAACATCTCCTAAATTTCTAAGACCACACAGAAGAGCTAGGGTTCCTCCGATCTGACCAGCTCCGATTAAAGCAATCTTATTCCTTTTTCTCATTCTCCTTTACTCCTTCGATTAATCCTAAAGTATTAAGTATCTGATTTGTATCCATCTTCTCAACAGACATGTTCTGAGTTCCGCTTCCAAGTACGACAAACTTTGATCCGCTTTCCTTTAAAGCCTTTGCAATCTCAAGCTTTACGATAGAGGCACCTCCTTCACCAGAAAGTGCCGCGACCTTCTCAGTTAACCCTTCTACCTCAGCATTACCGCGGGCGGTTATTGCTTTTGCTTCATTCTCTTTGGATCTAAAAAATCCGTCCCCACGTGCTTTGGCCTGCTCACGTTCTCCTTTGGCTTCTTCTAATTGACGATTTACTTCAGCCTGAGCCTGATTAAACTTCTCCTGCCCTGCTGCTTTAACTGTTTCAATTCTGAGTCTTTCTCTTTCGGTCTCTTCTCTTATTCTTTGAATCTCGTTTAATCTCTCCTGATAGACTGTTTCAACAGTTCCATTAGGTTGGAGTCTAGCAAACTCATTTCGCTGTAGAATCAGATCGGTAATGTTGACACCGTATGGCTCTAGTCTTTTTGCGACAGCATCTTGGGCTTTTTTAACAGCATCAAATCTTGACCCTTTAAGAAAATCTGCTGTTTGAAGTTCGTTAAGCTTAGATCTTACCTCTGCTCTAGTTACTGAAACCACTAAGCTCTTTATTGTATCGTTGTTACTAGCAAAGTTTTGAACAAGTTTAACAAGTTTCTCTGGCTCACTTGATACGTGATAAACAATGATTAGCTTTAGAGCTACTTCATTTCCATCAAGCGCTCTGGTGAATACATACTCGCCCCATTTACCTCCTAGCTCATCCCCAAGATTTACCTGTTGCTCTCTTGTATCGATTCTTACAAGGGTTTGCCACGGCATTACAATCGCCAGCTCGCCCCCACTTACAACTCCGCTCGCTACTCCACCACCTAAAAATCTGGGCAGATTATTAATAATGATTCCTCGCTCGCTGTTCTCTAATTGCTGAACCGGCAAGCTGCATCCAGTGAGTGTTATAAAAAGAAGGGTTAAGAAGATCTTCATTGCTTCTGACCTCCTAAGTTTGAAAGCCATCCACTAAGATCATAAGGGTTAATCTCTCTGACGACTCCTCCTCTGAGGGATTCTATAAACGGTGTGAATTCCCGTGCCACATACATATTTCCCCCTCGGGAAAGAACCGCAGCTTTTGCTTTATCAACCTCGGCCTCTGCTTTTGCAACTAACAGGTCTCCTTCTGCCATTTTCTCTGCTTCAATCCTTGCTGCTTCAGAGCGAATCACCTTTGCTTCGTTCTCCCCTTGAATTCTTAAAGTTCTTGTTTTGGCATCCCACTCAGCATCGACTGATTCTAGCTGAGCTTTAACATCTGCTAAAGCACTTGCAGTATCCTTTAGTCTTTGTTCTTGCTCTTGAAGGTTTTTATTGAATATTGCTTCATCGATTCTATCGTCTCTGTAGGTGTATCTTCTTAGTAGAACTGCCTCAACAAAAATTCCATGCGGAGCTAAATCTTTCTTTATTTTCTTCTCACCTCTTAGCAAGGCTGCATCTCTAATTGTAACATCGTAAAACTGAGCTGGCTTTAGTCCCCCAAATTCTTTCACTAGGTGTGATTGAACTACTTTGCGGATTCTTTCTTCCCAGTTTCTTGGATCAGAAGTTAGAGTCTGAAGGAGCCTGTCTGGGCCAGAGAACTCAACCTCGCCGATCTTAATTCCCTCACGCATGTATCTTGTAAGAATTGTGATATCGATATCTAAAACAACCCCCTCAGCAGCGGTAATCTCCAACGCCTCACTTTTTTGCCGATTAAAATCTGTAGCTTTTAATGTTTCAGGAATTATATGAACTTTTCTATAAAAAGGGATCGCAAGATAAAGCCCAGGCCCACCACCCTTTTCTGCCACACCCTGACCAGGACCCCAAAGAACTTGAGCGACCCCAAAATAACCAACGGGAACGATAGCGCCAAATGCTAAAAATAATCCGGAAACTAAACCTGATATAAGAATGGCTGTTATTAAGAGTTGTCGCACGGGAAAAAGAGTAACTCGCAAGATAGCTTAAGGTAAAGAGGTAATGAAATTAACCTTATAAAAAGGGATTCCAAGAGACGTTAGGCTGTCCTCTTCTGTCTTGGACTTAGGTAAGGATACAACACTAGCTCCACTTCCAGAGAGTTGCGCATTGGGATCAATATTGCGAATTTTTAAAAGATCTCCTTTAAGCTCAGGATAGGCGCTAAGTGCTGCTTCCTCGAGATCGTTTCCAAAAAGTAGTCGATCTTGAAAATCTATATCTTTGAATGGTTCTGAAAAACTTCCTCTAAAATTGGCGTAAACGGTTTTTGTGTTGCAGTGAATCTCAGGTACAAGAATAAAAAAACTATTTTTTGGTAAAAGAGCTGGATCAAGAAGGGTCACTCTCTCTCCTATTCCTTCTATCAGAGCTAAAGACCCACCTTTAAGAAAAAACGGAACATCAGAGCCAAGAGAGAGAGCCTGTTCTGTTGTCGCATTAAATTTCTTAAGTATTATTCCTGCATTACTACTTCCCCCACCTAAGCCAGCTCCAAGTGGGATCGTTTTATTGATGGTTAGTTTATAACCATCCTTAAACAGAGAAAGTGCTCGAGCTGCTAGATTTTTTTCTGGGTCTTCCAAATCTGGATATCCAGGAACATTCACTTCTTTTTGATTACTCTCTTCAATATGAATTTCATCGCAAAGTGAAACTAAAGCCATTATCGAACTTAGGTAATGATAACCATCATCTCTTCTGCCTGTAATTCTCAGTCCTAGATTAACTTTTGCGTAAGAGAGCATAATAAAAACTTTAGCCTGGTCAGGATCTCTCGTCCACGCCAGCGGACGAAGAAGTAAGATAGCGGCCTGACCCCCAAGTAGTATAGATTAGAATTGCCCATGCAGTCATTACTTGATCAAACTATCCGAATCTCGCAAGAAGGAGCTTTGCTTGCCAGAGAATTTTACGAAAAAAAATCATTTTCAATTTCTCATAAAGGTCATAGAAATCTTGTTACCGAGGCAGATCTAGCGGTTGAGGAGTTTCTAAAAGAAAGCCTATCTACACTTCTCACAAATTCGAAATTTCTGGCAGAAGAAACTGAAAGTTTAACCACTGATTTTAGTGGTGATGTTTGGATAGTTGATCCGATTGATGGCACGACTAACTTTACTCAAGGACTACCGCACTGTGCAGTTAGTGTTGCTTTAGCAAGAGATGGGGAAGTCCAGATTGGAGTTGTCGTAAATATCTTTACAGGAGAAACATTCTCAGCAGCAAAAAATCTTGGAGCATATAGAAACAAGATCAAATTGGCTCAGGTGGTTGAAAATCCCCATGGCTTGTTTCTCTTAGGCTTCTTAAACAGCGAGGGAGAACGGTTTGATGAGAATCTCAGTATTATTTCAAAGCTTAGAGCACATGTACATGAGTTTAGAAGACTTGGCGCAGCATCACTTGATATCTGCTATGTAGCCTGTGGAATTGCAGTAGCATACCTTGAAAGTGTTAGACCATGGGATATTGCAGCTGGAGCGTTGATAGCAAGAGAATGCGGCTGCTCTGTTGGCGCATATAGAGATGACCCACAGAATGAATCATTGCCTGAAGATTTGAGGAGCTTCTCGTTTTTAGTTGCTCATCCTCCAGCGTTTAATAAAATTAAAAAAACACTCTTATGCGGTTCATCCTCTTAGTATCGCTCATCATAAGAGTACTTCTTGTCGCTACTGCAAATTATATCCCTGCCTCCGATCAACGGGATTATCATGTTCTTGCTAAGAATCTTTATGATGGTGAAGGCTATATACAGATCTATGATGGAGAGTCAGAGCAATATAAGGGGGTAACATTCAGGGCATACAGAATGCCTGGCTACCCTGTTTTTGTTTCTGCTGTTTACACCCTTTTTGGTCCTAACCCAAAGGTCGCTATATGGATAAATGTCCTCTTTGACTCCATATCGTGTGCACTCATTTTTCTTCTAGCCTTACAGTACAGCAAGTGCTCTGCCTATATAGCAGGACTTCTTTTTGCCCTTACTCCCCTTTGGACTCCACTTCTAATGACAGAATCACTATTTACTATGCTTTTTCTGCTTTTAATATATCTTTCAAGATCTTCAAACAAAACTCTCCTGTCAGGAATATTAATTGCTTTTACTGTAATGGTAAGGCCTGTTGGTGTTTGCTTAATACCGATTTTTAGGAGAAAGAATCCTGTCTTGCTCCTGTTACCATTAATTCTTGCCTTATCCTTTTGGAATATCAGAAACTACAAATTATTCAATGAGCCGGTGTTTCTAACGACAAATTTTGGTCCTCATAACGCCCCTGACTTTGGAATCGATAAAGTTGCTGAGATAACAAGAATTAAGGATCAAGGTGAAGCAAAGATAAATTCTGAGTTGACAAGGATGATTATAAACAAAATTAAGGAGAATCCATCTTTAGGAGTTGAGGTATATTTTAAGAGGCTGTTTCAACTGTTTTCGACCGAACCCCCAAGTGAACTTCGATCATTACTCTGGAAAGGTGGCGTAAAATACCCTGAATTCCAGAAAGCTATAGTTTCCCTTATGCCCTATATATATATTTTGGCTTTGATCTCTTTACCTTTTGCCCTCAACAATAACTCTTCACTTACATTCTTACTCTTAAAATCATCTGTACTTTTCTTACTACTTCACCCACTTGTATCACATGGTAATCTTAGGTTCATCGCTCCATTGTTTCCAATTTTTTGTATCTTTATCGGAGGTGCATGGAAAAGGAAAGGATAGTAGTTTTCTTGATTTTAGTTCTTTGTTTTTTTGCGGGCACAAAGCGATCTAGATCTGATTTGTATATTCCTATCACGGTTTCTGTTTTTTTAGGCCTTCTCCTTAGAATTCTTTTTATTGATTTCCCCTATAACTACCACCACGATGAAAGATGGAAGGTAGAAGCAGTTTCTAGAATGATAGAAACTGGTTCGCTAAATCCTAAATATTTTCTTCATCCTTCGCTTCTTCTTTATCTTACTTACTTTATGAGTAGTTTTATTGACGATATTCAATTAGCGGGAAGGCTTGTAAGCTCTATAGCTGGAACCTTAACCATCGGGGTCTTGTATTATGGGTCACGAAAATTTATCGGTAAAAGCACTGCTTCAGTTGCGGCTTTTTTATTTGCTCTAAATCCACTTGCTATTACCTGCTCAAGATATTTAAAAGAGGATTCATTATTAGTTCTATTCACAACTTCATGTTTTTTCCTTGTACTTCATTCGAAGGTATTATCGGCTGTGTTTGCAGGACTTGCCTTGGGCACAAAGTACACAGGGGCTCTATGTTTCGGGCTTCTTTTCTTTTCAAAGCAAAAAATTTCTAAAGTACTATTAATGTGCGCAATCGGCGCAGTCGTTTTTATAATCACAACCCCATTCTCAGTTTTAGATTTTAATACATTCTTTGATGGCGTGATGTATGAAAAGCGTCATGCGATAATTGGCAATACTGTTCCAATCTCTATCTTCTCTCAGCTAGGGCTCTTTCATTTTTTTAGAGGAGTTCTTCCAAGCTATCTTTTTATAGGGGCACTATTTATTCCAATCGGTTTTGGAGTGCTGAAAAACCACTGGAGATGGATTACTTTGGGTCTTATCTTTTTTTACCTCCCTGCTGAGATCGTTCAATCAAAAATTGAGCCTCAACCAGAAAGATACATCCTTCCTGCGATTCCAATTTTGAGCATTTTAGCTGCTGGAGGAATCTTATCCTTTAGATTCAAGCCGGTCTTCTTAGCACTTCTCTCCCTACCGGGGATTTTTGGCACACTAGAGCTAAAAAGCGATTCAAGGGTAAGAATGCAAAAATTTATAGAGAGTAATATACCTAAAGATGCAAAAATTCTTATTGATAATCAGTTTAACTCACCGAAGCTCCCGGGATTCACAAACGTTCAGTATATGTCTATACGACCTCTTGTAAGAGGTTTTAGAGAAGAGTTTCATCCGGATAATCTACGAAAAAATGGATATGATTATGCTCTGGTTTCTAACTTTACCTATAGATGTCTTCTTTTTTGTAAAGAAGCTCCTAACCTTGCCAGAAATGGTGTAATAAGACTTTTTAGAAGACTCCCACTAGTTCATCAAGAAAGAGCTATGTTTATAAGTTTCGGTTTTCATAGCCCGACTGTTTCATTACTAAAAGTGACCAAAGATGATGAACTTCAAAGCACATACGAATTTGGTTTAAATCCTTTTTGGATTATTCCTGAGCCCTTTGATAGACTCTCATTTTTAGAGAGTAAAGAGTGACAACTGTTTTAATGCTTGGTGACATTGTTTCTTCGATGGGGGTAGCTGCCCTAAGAAGAAGACTTAAAGGACTAATCGAAGAACATAATATCGATTTTGTGATAGCAAATGGTGAGAATGCCACTGGTGGCATTGGCCTTGATAAAAAAACTGCTAAAGAGATTCTTGACTGTGGAGTTGATTGTATAACTCTTGGGGATCATACCTGGAGTAAAAAAGATCTTATTCAGACACTTGATGAAAAACCTCATAAAGTAATAAGACCAATTAATTTTCCAAAAGGCGCCCCAGGAGCTGGCTCTGCCATTTTTGAACTAAGTAGTGGCAAAACTATCGGTGTAGCTAACGCAATCGGCAGGGTGTTTTTTAATCAGGCACTTGATTGTCCATTTAAAGCAATAGATGAGCTTTATGAAGGTGAGTTTAAAAATTGCGATCTTAAACTACTTGATTTTCATGCAGAAGCAACATCAGAAAAAATCGCTATGGGATATCATGTTGATGGAAGATTTTCACTAGTTGTAGGAACACATACCCATGTTCAAACTGCTGACGATAGAGTTCTTCCTAAAGGAACAGGTTTTTTAACCGATTTAGGAATGTGTGGGCCTGATGATGGTGTAATTGGAATGGATAGCGATCAGGCACTGGGGAGATTTATTCAGGGTCTGCCATTTTCCTATAAACCAGCTAAGGGGATCCCAGTTATTTCTGGAATAGTATGTAAATTTAAGGGGTGCCTTGAGCTTATAAGAATAAGGGAAATGGTTAAGGTTTAGACTCTTACTTCCTGCCATTCCAGGCTGCTAAAATATTTTCAATCAGGCTAAACTGACCTGCTTCCCCCCTAGCATCTTGAACTAACATTCCATAGGTTTCACCTAGGAAGCGAAGATCTCCACTCATTCCCTTGATCTTAAAGCAGAAATGTAAGGGATCTCCTTCTTTATAACCTATATCAGGAGATATATGGATCTCGAGTTTCTCGCCAGGGTGCTCTCCTTCTCCAATCACAGGGATTTCTCCAATATAGTGACGACCAAGACTAACGTCTTTTCTCCAGGTTAAGCGACCGTCTTTAATGTCTTGTTCTAAAGCAGCATGAGCCTCATCGCCATCAAGTATACGTTCTTCACTATCGAGCACACGATTTAAAACACCAGGGAACATAGCCTCCAATTGTACTTGGATCTAAAGGGCTAATCAAAATGTTTAGTTTTCAACCAAACTTTCAGCAACCTTTCGTAAAAGCTCCTCGCTCCATTCTTCGAATTTAAGAAGCTCCTCTTTTACAACGATTGAATTGATTATTAGGTCTAGGTATTGAATCTCTTTTCTTAATTCTTCCATGTCATTGCCTCCGTGCCAAATGAGCTGTCGGTATGAATAGATAAGATATTTATAGTTTGGAGCATTTTTTTTCTTGGGGTCAGGCCGGGAGGCCTGACCAGACAAATGCTAGCTACTGCCTGGTCAGGCCTCCCGGCCTGACCCCCAAGTATTTTCAACTATTTAGCCACATTATAGGCACTTTTCTGTGCAGCTTTTAGTTCTTTAGCATTTTAAGTAACCGTTTAAGGTGTAGGAATTTATTGTGTATTTCGAAGCTTCAGCGGATAAAAACGTAGTATTTAGCCGATTCTTGTGGTCAAAGCCTGATCGGCTTTGACTGTCTTTTTAAACGGTTACATGTTTTCACCCCCGATTTGCTCCGCAAATCGACCCCTTAGGGGTTTGTAGAGACCCTAGATGGCTTGCGAGCTTATGACATGGTACTTAAACGGCAACTATTTTCATAAACTTTTCTAGTTAATATTCCGATATACTTATGGGGATGAAAGCTGAGGAACTAGCAATACCAATAATAGGAGCGCCATCGGCCTTTTCAGAGGTTATCCGATCTCTTTTACTTGATTACGGAAAAGGGAACTTTAAATACTCCCCAAATACAAAATTTCTGGCAAACAGAATAATAAAAGCACCAAGAGTTCATGTTCCGCTCTATTTTGCGTGCAAGACTTTTCTTGATACTGAAGCTGACTCACTAGAAGTTGAAGAGATAATGCAACTAACTAAACCATTTGCGTTAGCTTCTCTATTAATCAACCTCTACATGTTTAGGAAAGGGAAGAAAGCCTGCCCTGAAGATGAGTGGCCATTTATCTATGAGATGTACTTAGAGCAGATGGAAATTGGAGGATACTTCGGACAAGCTATTCCTGATGTTGGTCTCGGGTTTGGACTTCTAGTTGGAGGTCTTAGGCCATTATCCATGGTTGCTTTTGCTAGAGCTGACGAAAAAGCTTTTAAAAAATATAGAAGATCCCTAAAAGGTAAACCATACCTTTATGATAGAGAGCAGGAGATTCAAACATTTGGAACTTCACACATCGATGTTTGTGCCGTATTTCTTCAAAAGCTTGGCTTTGGTGCTTCAATGACAAAAGCATTCTTAGAAGCGCTTCAGGACGCTGTACTAAATGAAGATGACATATCAGGTGATTTTGCAAGATTTTCTGCTGCATACACCTGGATTGATTCTTTGGTACTTACAGCAAACATTCCAAGTTTTGAGGCTGATGATCCAGATAAGGATGAAGCTGCAATTACTACTCTATTAACTAAAGTGAATCAATTAAAAGATGAAAGCAAGGAGAATACCTGGACTGATAAAACACCTGACGAACATCCGCTTCCTGAAAAGCTTCTACAAGTAAGACCTAAAGGTCAAAAACCAACAGAGATAATTGAAACTAATGGTGAGATTACTCCCGTTACATCAAATGACGAAGAAGAGATCCCAGAAGAGATCGCTCGTGAGTTTGGGCTGATTAAGTAATCCTAACGATGGCGTAGATTAAGTTAATTTTTTAAACACAGAGGCCGCAGAGTTTCACAGAGTAAATACTCTGCGTAACTCTGAGAACTCTGTGTTTAAAATTTCATTTGAGAGGTTTTTTTCTAAACTCAAGAGTTCCGCACAATATTCACCAATCTTGGAACTTTTGAATTAGGTTGATAGACGGTAAATATTCTATCGTTTTCAGAGAGACCTTGTTCAAGCTCATTAGAGACAATATTTCTTAGATCTTCTTCTCCGATCTCAGGGTCAACCTCGACAAGACCTCTCTTTTTACCATTTACCTGAATAACAACAGAGACAGTTGCAGTTTTTAGTATTTCGCTATCCCACTTAGGCCAGGATGAGACCTTAACGCCTATCATTTCAGAGAGCTCACTTGCTAAAAATGGGGCATATGGCATCAACATCGATAGGAAAGCTGACACAGTATCCTTTGAAACCTGTTTTCCTGAGACTTCGTTTAGAAACTCCATAAAAGCAGCGATTCCAGTGTTAAACTTTAGCTCCTCTGTGGATTCAGTAACTTTTTTGATTAATTTATGCCTTGAGAAAGTTATATCTTTTGACTCTTCATCATCTTTTTGATCACGAACCCAAGAAAAAGCTCGCTTTAAAAATCTATTCACTCCTGAAATCGCTTGGGAATCCCATATTCGCCCAGAATCAAGGGGCCCCATAAACATAAGATACAATCTTAAAGTATCAGCTCCATATTCCCTTATTACATCTTCGGGATTGATAACGTTCTTTAAAGACTTGGACATTTTTGCAACGATCTGCTCTAGGATTTCACCAGTTTTTTGATGAACAGGCTTTCCATTCTCATTAAAAATGACTTCATCTACAGGGATTAATGCGCCTCGTTTATCTTTATAGGCATTTGCAAGAACCATCCCCTGATTGAATAATCTTTGAAAAGGTTCTTTAGTAGTTACATATCCAAGATCATATAGAACCTTATGCCAAAATCTTGCATACAAAAGATGCAACACTGCGTGCTCTGCTCCTCCTACGTAGAGATCAACAGGCATCCAAGATCTCTCTTTTTCTGGATTCCATGCTTCCTTATCGTTTTTAGGATCTATAAACCTAAGATAGTACCAGCACGATCCAGCCCATTGGGGCATGGTGTTAGTTTCCCTCCTACCCTTCTTTCCTGTTTTAGGACATACAACTTCTAGCCAGTCCCCAGCATTTCCAAGTGGGGACTCTCCTGATTCAGTTGGTTTATAGTTTTGAATCTCTGGAAGAATGAGTGGCAATTCGTCTTCTTTAAGTGCCGTAGAAGTTCCATCTTCCCAGTGAACTATCGGGATAGGCTCTCCCCAATATCTCTGTCTTGAAAATAGCCAATCTCTGAGTTTGTAGTTAACTACTTTTTTCCCTTTTTTATTATCAACTATCCACCCACCAATAACTTCTTTTGCTCTTTCGTTAGGCAGCCCTTCTATTTTTAGTTGTTGGCCGATTTTATAAGGACAAGGAAGCATGAGTCCTGGGTCAGTCCATGGCGTCTCACCTTCAATGACACTAGCGTACCTTGAGTCTGTTTCAAGAGGTGAAAGGACTGGTCTAATAGGCAGATTAAAAAGCCTAGCAAATTCAAAATCTCTTTCATCATGCGCAGGAACACCCATTACCGCACCTGTACCGTAACCCATTAGAACATAATCACCGATATAAAGTGGAACTTCTTCTTCAGTTACTGGGTTAATAACATATGACCCTGTAAAAACTCCGGTTTTGGTTCTATTTTCAATTGTTCTATCCAGATCGCTTAGTTTTTTTGCGTCATCGCAATATTTCTCAACAGCGCTTCTTTGTTCAGCAGTTGTGATCTGCGGAACGATTGGGTGCTCGGGAGATATGACAAAGAATGTTACGCCAAACAGAGTATCAACTCTGGTTGTAAAACATGTAAGAACACCACCACTTGGGACAGCGAAATCAATTTCAAAACCAAATTTTTTACCGATCCAATTTCTTTGTTGTTCTTTGATTGCATCAGGCCAGTTTACATCATTTAGTTCATCAAGAAGTCTATCAGCATATGATGTGATCCTTAGCATCCATTGCTTCATCGGTTTTCTAATTACATCATGACCGCCACGCTCGCTTTTTCCGTCTATTACCTCTTCGTTAGCGAGTACTGTTCCAAGAGCTGGGCACCAGTTAACCATTGCATCAGCGTAGTATGCCAAACGATGATCAGCTTGATAGTTAAGAATATCTTTTTCGGTTTTAATATTATCTGGGATCGGAAGTTCTTCTATAGGTCGTGCTTTATTGGTTTTTGGATCGAACCACGAGTTGTATAGTTTTAAAAAGATCCACTGAGTCCATTTGTAATAATCTTTGGTACATGTTTGAAGCTCTCTATCCCAGTCATAGCTAAGACCGATACGTTTCATTTGAGCTGTAAATTTCTGGCAGTTTTGATCAGTAATAAGACCAGGATGTTCTCCTGTATTGATAGCATGTTGTTCTGCTGGGAGACCGAAGGCGTCGTAACCCATTGGGTGGAGGACTGAGTATCCCTGTAGCCGTTTGAATCTTGAATAGATATCGGTAGCTGTATAACCAAGAGGGTGTCCTATATGAAGACCTGCTCCAGAAGGATAAGGGAACATATCTAATATATAGAGCTTCTTACTGGTAGGAAGACTTGGGGTTTTGAATGGTTTCTCTTTCTCCCAGATTGCCTGCCATTTTGGCTCTATTTCTGATGGATTATACTCGCGCACCATGTGGATTCTACAGTAAATAAAGTAAGCAGCACACTCCCAAAGAGCGTTCTAACCAATGGTATATTGATTTTTATCTACATCTTTGCGATTCTCACGTTCCTGATTTTGGACTGGTAGTTCAGTTGGACGTGGCGTGACGCGAATGCGTCAGGTAAGCCACGTAGGAAAACAATATAAAGGCGAGCTAGCGAGCCTTTATTCCTTAATGAGAACGCGAGTAGAGCGTTCTAACCATCGGTATATTGATTTTTATCTACATCTTTGCGATTCTCACGTTCCTGATTTTGGACTGGTAGTTCAGTTGGTTAGAACGCTCGCCTGTCACGCGAGAGGTCGCGGGTTCGAGTCCCGTCCGGTCCGTTTAATTATGCTACGCATAATTAAACGAACCAGCCGGTTCTCAAATTTTCTACCTTTTGACGAGACCAACGTCACGCGATAGAGGAAGCTCGGCTGAGAGAGCTTTTAAGCGACCGAAGATAAGAGATTAATAGAACAATAAAACTACGAGCTAGCGAGTGGTTTAACATTATTGTGGGTTCGAGTCCCGGCTGGACACGAACCCTAGAGACCGTAGGTCGCATATTTTTGCGAAGCAAAAATCAACAACAGAGCGAGTCCCTCAGACTTTTCACGAAGTGAAAAGTCCCGTCCGGTTTGTATAAGTTTATTTTTTACTTGGGGGTCAGGCCGGGAGGCCTGACCAATCCCACTTACATTCAATTCTAAATTATCAGTGCTTGATAACTGATTTTTGAACACAGAGTGCTCAGAGTTTCACAGAGTTATCCAAAACAAACTACTCTGCGTAACTCTGAGACCTCTGCGTCCTTAAGTTTTACCAAATTAAATTAACCACTTACGCCATGAAGGTAAGTGACATTGGCCGGGAGGCCTGACCCCCAAGTTTAGATATCTTCCGCGAGCTCTTTTAATAATCCGGTAACGATATTGTATGTTGGCTCGATTGTGTCTAATTGTAGTCTTTCGGAGGTAGTGTGTAGCCCAGAAACATCCATTCCAAGTGATATGCAAGGAACGTTAGGTGCGATATTAGCAAAGTGGGCTGGTTCGATTCCACCAGTTGCTCCACGAATTTGAACTTCTGGTATCCCAGATTTTTCCATTACATCTTTTGCTAGAGCTATTATTGGAGCTTCGCTATCTACTTTCCAGGGATAGTAGCTAAGCAGAACATTTGTTGTTGCAAAAAAACTATCTGCAGCTTGAGTATGTGTCGCAACAACTTGATCTAAATCATCTTTCGTACCTGCTGCTCGTGCAAGGATTCCAAGTATAAATCTTCCATTTTCAAATCTCATCTTGCCGAGATTTGAACTGACAAGCGGTGGGCCTTTTTTTATTACTCCATCATGAAGCACTTTAACTAGATCCAGTAGCGCTTTACCTGAGGCTTTTGTTAATGGAAGATCTCCTTCTTCCTTCTCTGATATTTTGAGCTCTCCAGTATCCTCTAGTAGTATTCTCTTAAAGCGATTTAAAGATTCTTTAACTTTTTTGACGCTGCGCTTAGACACTACGAATTCAAACGAAGCATCTGCAGGAATAGCATTCATAGCTGAGCCACCGGTTACATTAACAACTCTTGCAGAGCTAAAGTTATCGCAGACTGTTTGACATAGGAGTGCTCCATACTTTATTGCATTAGGAATTTTGGCCGTGATCATTGACCCGCTATGACCACCTGGTAACCCTTCTAAGGTAACTATTAAGCGTGCGGAGTTTTTATCTTTCTCCTCCCTTTCAGATGTCATACTTATTTCTAATCTTGCCCCTCCAACACAGGAAGTGGTGATCGATCCATAAGGAGCAGAATCAAGATTAATAATGCACTTTAAAGGCTCAAGCCATTTTGGATTAATTTTTGAGGCTCCAAGAAGTCCTACTTCTTCTCCAACTGTAACTATTAATCGTAAAGGCGGTCTATCAACCAACTCAGAGTCAGTTGCTAGTGCCATCATAAGAGCGCCAGCTGCTCTATTATCTGCCATAAGAGTTGAATGTTTAGCTCCAAGGAACTCTTTTCCATCATGAGTCTGTACGAAAAGCTCAAGGGGTGGGCGGGTAATCTCCTGCTCCGCTGGTAACTCTTCAGCTACAACACCATCAATATGGAATTGAAGTCCAACTGGCTTTGAACCTATACCTGGAAAATCAATAATTAAGTTGCCAGTTTCATCCTTTTCGAACTTTGCGTTATTACGCTTAGCCCAGTCTATCATGGCTTCTATACACTGCCCCTCAAAGGGATGACGTCTTGGAAGCTCAGATAAGAAGGCAAAATTTTCTAGTATTCTCTTTGTTAGGTCAGAATAACCTAAAGCACGAACCAGTTCGTAATTATTAGCTATTATTCGAGCATTAGCAGAACTTGGCTCCTCTGATAAAGCTGTTCTCGAAAGGTCAAGCATTACCTAACACTTTGACTTAGGTTTAGTTCTTAATCAACTTATATAAAATCTTAAAAAAAGTCAGGGCTGGTACCCTCATCCTAGTTGAATCTTTATGATAGTAAACCTCAACTGGTACTTCTTTTATTCTTAAACCGTGGCTTATTGCAGCTCTTAGAAGTCTAACATCAAAACTATAGTCATCTTCGTTGATACCAAGTGCTATTTGTAAGGCATCTTTATTTAGGACTCTAAAACCCGATAGACAGTCTGATATCTTAAATTTCCCCCCAGCCAGAAAGGTTTTAAAATTAAAAAGTCTAGTAAGAATTTTACCGGCGATTTTTCTCCCTGTTGGGATATTTGGTGAATTTAAATTCTTAACTCCTATCACAAGATCTGTTTCCTTCTCTTCTAGTAGCTTAAGACAATCTACAAAATTTCGTTGATTATCAGCACCAATAGTAAGCACAAGTTCAGCACCTTGCTCTAAGGCACTTTTAAAGCCAGTTTTTAAGGCAGCCCCGACTCCCATTTGTTTGGAGTGATTTATCATTTTAAATGAGGTGCTTATATCTTTCGTTGAGTCGGTAGACCCATCATTAACAATTATTCCATCAGTTAATCCGATATCATTGAGCCCAGACACCACGATACTTAATGTACTTTCAGCATTATAAGCTGGAATTACTGCCACTACCCTCATCTAATGTGGTAACCTAACATATCTAAAGATGGTTCGCTTCTTAGTTTTATTTATTTCGGTTTTCGCATATGCAGAAAATTCAGATCTTAAAAATGTTTTTCTGTTAACAGAGGGGAGATCTTTAAACGAGCGAATCGATATACTAACAAATCACTTTTTAGATAAACCCTTCATAGATTACCCTCTAGGAGAGGGCCAAATGTACGATGAAAGGCCAAGGTGGAGGATTGATGGATTTGACTGTGCAACATTTGTAGAAACCATAGCAGCACTTGCACTAAGCCCCGATCTGGGAGAGTTTGAAGAAACAGTAATAAAAGTGCGGTATATGAACAATGAGCCAACTTTTGAAACAAGAGCTCATTTCCCTGATGCAGACTGGAACAAAAATCTCATTAGTCGAGGATTAGCTCAGGATATTACTGAAAAAATAGGCTTAAACCAGTCAAAGATATATAGATACGAGATTAATCGGCGAGGCTGGTATGAAAAATTGAGCATTGAAAGAACTTTTCCCAGCTCACCTGCAAAATTATCAATCTTAAGATCTTTAGGCTCAAAGTATGGAGTAGAGCCTGTAGAGGTTCCTTATATTCCAATTACAAGCATCGTTACTCCAGACCCGAATGGAAATATCAGTCTTAAAGATTATGATCCAAGGCGCCCAGACAAGAGATTTAAGGTAAATCAGGCTCTGCTTGACAGAATCCCCTCAGGTGCCGTCTTTGGACTTTTAAGACCACAGCAAATGGATCCTAAAATATTTGGTACTAAACAGGTTATCTCTCATCGAGGTTTTGTGCTTAGAGAAAAGAATCTTAAATGGCGTCACATGACGATTTTTAAAAGAAGAAGCATTGAATCAGAGATGATAAAGGAGCTAATTTTTAGACTTGAAGATTCAGATCTTCTAGGTATTCAGTTTTTGGAACTTCAAGGATGAGAATCATAATAGAATCCCTGATGATTCTCTCAACTACAGCATGGCTGTCACCCTATACAAGCTTCGCTTTGCCAATTTTATTCACCATATTCTATATCTTTAAAACTAAAGCTCAGATAAATCATAAAAGCTTTTTAGTTTCACTTTTATTCATAGCTCTGTTTTTATGGTTAACTAAGTTTACACCAGCTACATTTTCTAAACTTTGGGATGGAGCGAATCACATACTACTAATCAGATATCTAGATGTTCACTCTACCCCACCTGACTCTTCACTATCACTTGCTTGGGGTGGTGAGCTTAAAGGTTATCCATGGTTTTTTCATGGTTCAATTTCCAGTCTTGGGAAACTACTAGGCATTGAAAGTGTTTTCTTAATACAACCACTACTACTTCTTAGCGTAACCTTTGCATCGCTAAGACTTACTCCCAAGGAAGCTTTTCTGTTTTGGATATCACTTCTTCCATCGTTCACCACAAACCAGTGGACTCAGATTGTGAGCCTCTCAATGCTTGTTTGTTTCATTCGTGGTGGTTCCCATATATGGTTGATACTTTCGTTTCTTTATCATCCGATTGTAGGTGCCCTTGGGGCAGTTTTAAGTCCAGTAGCATTTATAGCTCTATTTCTTGGCAGCCTCTTTTACATTGATGAATTTGTCAGAATTTTTTCTAAAGACGGAGGCGCGCTAGTAGAATCGACTTTACTCGTGCTATTAATCCTCGCATTAATTCGTCCAAAAAATAAATTCGGCTATGTAAGCATCTTTGCTTCTTGTTTGGCGCTACTACTTTGGGTTTCTGGAGCTACTTATTACTGGGTATCAAAGCTTGGATATTTAAGCACGATAATGATCCTGCTATCTCAAAAGAGACTTTGGATACTGGCATTGATACTTCTTCTCAATCTAAGGTATTACCCTAGCGGAAGACATCCAAGCTTTAAAACTGAAACTCTTAAATTAAGAGACAGTAAGTGCGAAACTCTTTATATGATCACTGATCCATATACAGCTGCCTGGACGGAAGCTCTGGTTTTTCCTAAAAAAGTTTCATTACTGGAAAATCAACCTAAAATTGCAATAAAATGTAAACATAAGATGTGCGATCCTGAGATAGAGAGTTTTGCAGTAAGAAACTCTCCAAATGATGAGTGTATAATAAGATGAAAGTCGGTCCTCTTTTAGTAGTCCTTATTACTCTGATCTTAAAGAATTATTATGTAAGTTTCTCGTTTAGAAACTTCATTGAACTTTTATCAGTTGATCTTTTCTTGCCTGGGATTATCCTTTTGCTTATATCTGAGAAAAAATCATTATTCCTAATTTCGTCATTTGCTGCTCTTTGGTATTTCGCTGACGCACTCACTATCTACTCAGTGAATGGAAGACTTACTCTAAGTCATATTATTGAGTTTGGAGATGCTGTTAATTTCTACAAACCATTTTTGCCGGTTTTGCTCATATTCCCCTTTTTAATAGCAGTGCTTTTTATAAAAGCTAACATTGGTAGGATAAAATATCTGCTCGGAAGTTTGTTTATTCTAATTTCGATAAGCTCGAACACTCCATTTAGATTCTATGCTGTAAATCCAATCTCCAAAAAGGAAGCTAGAAGAATTGATCCGAATTATCCTTATTCATTGCCGATAGAACTACCGAATCTTGAACTCCCAGGCGAGCCAGTAAATATAGTTATTATACTAGTTGAGGGATTCTCAGCTATCTATTCTGGTCACTACAATCCAAACGGTTCACTTGTACCGAAACTAGATAAGTGGGCAGAAAGTGGTGCTGTTTTCGAGAATTTCTTCTCTAACGGTGATTCAACCGATATGGGAGTTCTATCAGTCCTTCAGGGTCAGTACCCATTTAGGAGACTAAAGGGGGGAAGAAAGCTCTACTCTGACTCCAGTACTACTCCAGGTATTATCGATCAGATAAAAGGCTACAGATTGATTAGAATTGATGGAGCTCACACACTAGGCTTAAGATCAAATGCGTACTTCGAGTCTAAGGGTTTCGAAAAAATAATTGATTCTGGCTTTGATGAGTGGTTACCAGATTCTCATGTTTTAGATCTGAGTCTAAAGCACCTCTCCCCACCAAGCTTAATAATCACAAGTACTATGTCGACACATGTTCCATTTGCACCACTTAGAGGTGAAGGTGGAGGCGGAAAAGAGTCTGCCTGGGCTTATACTGATCACGCTTTATCTGAATTTTTAAGAGAACTAAAAAACAGCTCGAGATGGGATGATACAGTAGTTGCTATTACGGGTGATCATAGAGCCAGAGAGCCTGTCTCAAAGGAGGAATTAACTCTTTTTGGTGACTCTGCCTATAATCGTGTTCCCTTGTTTATATTGGGTGGTAAATTAAAGAGTTCTAGAATTACAAGTCCATCTCAGCAAGTCGATTTAATTCAAAATATTTTCAGACTCATTAATGGACAAACCGTTATAAGTTCACCAATAATTGTTGTAAATCGATTACAGCGAGGAGAGTTAAGCAAAACTGATGGTTTTACCCTTTTTCACGATAATCAGGCTTTTAACGGGTACATTGAAGGTACAAAGATATTCTGGGAAAAATTTCCTCCTCTCTTAGTTGACCCATTGATTCATGAAATTCGCTCTCAACCTGGGTCTAAATACGAAAACTCCTGCCCTGGGGTTCCATCGCTCATAAATCAGTCTAAAATTTTAGGTGTTAACGTTGAATCTATAACAAATAAAGGTAATAAATCTTTTATCCTTCCAAATATCGATTTAAGAGCTACTCATGATGGTACCTTCGGAGACACTAATGATTTCTCGGCTAAACTTAAAACATTTCTTGCTCCGCCAAAATCTGGGAAGTTTATCATTAGATTCCTTTATGATGATGGAATATGTGCATGGTTAGATAATAAACTCTTAGTTCAAGATTGGACTAATGGAGATCTAGAAGTTAAAGATGTAGCTGTAAATCTCAAAGGCACTGTTCCTCTTCAGATCGACTATCTTCAAGGATCATTCACCGGAACTCTAAGAATGTTCTGGAGAGAATACGGCGAAGATGAGTGGAAGGTACTAGATAAAGGAAATTTTTTTCTACCAGAAAACTAATCCCGTCTTCTTGGCCTTCTTGGTGGTATTACAGAATTAATATCTAGTAATTCATCAACCTTTTCTTTTGAGAGCCATCCTTTAGCCAAAACTAGATTATATACAGAATCACCAGAAGCCATCGCTTCTTTTACTATCTGTGAGCATTTTTCATACCCCAAAAGAGGACTTAGGGCTGTTACAATCCCATAGCTATTAACAACATATTGTCTACAGATCTCTCTATTTGCCGTTATACCTTTGATGCATTTTCTTGCTAGTGCTCTACATGCGTTTTTTAAAAGAGTAAGTCCAAAAAACATATTAAAAGCAATAACTGGCTCAGCCATATTAAGTTCAAGCTCACTTGCTTCACTGGCCATAGAGATCGTCGCATCAATTCCAATTAGCTGGTAACAGATCTGGTTAACTGCTTCTGGAATAACAGGATTTACTTTTCCAGGCATGATTGAAGAGCCTGGCTGCCTTGGAGGGAGATTTATCTCATTAAGTCCACATTTTGGACCAGAAGAAAGCCACCTTAGATCATTACAGATTTTAGATATCTGAACTGCTACCCTTTTTATGGTTGCTGAAACCTGAACAAACTCACCCGCATCTTGGGTTGCTTCTACAAGATCTTGAGCAAGCTTTAGTGGCAACCCAGAGATTTCACCTAATATCTCTGATGCAAGCTCGGCATACCCTTCAGGGGCGTTCAGACCAGTACCAATAGCCGTAGCGCCAAGATTTATCTCCATTAATTCATGAGTAGCTTTACCAAGTGCTTTTTCTGCTCCCTCGATCATTACTGCATAGGCCTTAAACTCTTGGCCTAGTGTCATAGGAACTGCATCCTGATTTTCTGTCCTACCCATCTTTATTACATCTGCAAATTCACGCGACTTTTCTATAAGTGCTTCATGAAGCTCTGAAAGAGCCCCAAGTGCATCTTTAATGTATCTTAAAGCCGCAACCTTTATAGCAGTCGGATATGCATCATTAGTTGATTGAGAGCAGTTTACATCATCATTAGGGTGAAGAAACTGATACTCACCTTTTTTATGTCCTAAAATCTCTAGAGCCCTATTTGCTATCACCTCATTGGCGCACATATTAGTTGAAGTGCCAGCACCCCCTTGAAACATATCAACTACAAACTCTTCGTGAAATTTTCCGGCTAATATTTCATCACATGCAGTTATTATTGCGCGTGCTTTTTTTTCCTCTAAAACACCAAGTCTCTGATTAGCAAGGGCGGCAGCTTTTTTAACCAGCACAAGCCCACAGACGAAATGATAGAAATTAAATAGTTTAATTCCTGAGAAGCCAAAGTTCTCGATCGCTCTTACAGTTTGTATTCCGTATAGTGCATCTTCTGGGACTTGCTTCTCACCGAGAGAATCTTTTTCAACCCGCATTTATCATTCCTTTAATGATCTCAAGCCATTTCGGAGGTGACCAGTTTTTTGAGATCCACATATCAGCATCAGACTCATCAGCTAGCTGCTCAAGCTCACGCTCTGGAAGATTTGAGAAGAGTACTATTTTTAGTTCAGGCATCGTTTGTTTTAAAAGTTTACAGATTGCCGTACCACTCATGCCTGGCATCTCTACATCTGAGACAAGTAGATCTACTGCATTGGTGAATAAGAAGGAGTGAATAACCTCCCAGCTTGTAGAAGTAATAACTTCATACCCTTCATGCTCAAGAAGATGCTTCATGATGTTTATAATCATCTCCTGATCGTCCAGGCAAAGAATTCGTGGTCTTGTTTTTTCTGGAAGGACAATTCCTTTTGGTTTTTCTGGCTCGGGTGCTTCTTCCTTCTTACCTGAGACTACATCTCTAAGAGCTATTTCGCACGACTTAAGAAAACTCTCTGCATCTGGAAATCTTGTATCTCTGTCTTTTGCCATCGCTTTTTCAAGAGTTTCATTCAAAGACTTTGGAGCATCGACTTTAAGTTTAGGAATCGGGTGGGTAAGAATCATTAGAAGAGTATGCATCATACTCTTTCCATCAAAAGGTGGAGAGCCTTCTATCATCTGGTAAAGCAGCACACCAACAGAATAAAGATCTGCTCTATGGTCTATATCTTTATCGCCACTAGCCTGCTCTGGGCTCATATAATAAGGGGTCCCCACTGCGGCTCCTTCCATTGTAACCCCTGAACTTTTTCTTTCTTTAAGCTTTGCTACTCCAAAATCAAGAAGCTGAATCTGATCATTTGGGAAAATCATTACGTTATCAGGTTTAATATCACGGTGAATTATTCCACGTGCATGGGCTGCATCCAAAACTGAAAGAATCTCCATAGTAACTCTTAAAGCTTTTGCTGGAGCAAATTTTCTTTCTTCATCAAGTACTACCTTTAGATTCTTCCCCTTACTAAACTCCATTACAAGGTAGTGCTCGCCGGTATCGGCTACGCCAAAATCTAGAAGCTTTGGAGCACCAGGGTGATTGAAAGCTTTTAAAGTCTCCGCTTCTCGTTTAAATCTCTCAATAAATCTTGGATCTCGGGCTAAACTTTGGTCTAGAACCTTTACAGCAACCTCAGCTTGGCTGTTAACGTCAGATGCGGCATAAACCTTACCCGAAGCACCTTCGCCGATCTGTTTTCTTAAAATATATTTGGCTGCAAATATTCCCTTCATTACGGAATCGCTTTGTAAGTTACCTTTAAAATCTCAACCTCACAGGCTCCTTTAGGAGTCATAAATTCAACAATATCTCCTTCCTCTTTATTCATTAAGGCTTTAGCAAGGGGAGACTTCCAGCTGATTTTACCTGAACCAGGCTCAATCTCATCCTCACCCACAATATATACTACCTTCTCCTCGGGATCTGCGTAGTTCACCGTGGCTCCAAATCTTACCTTCGTTCCACCTAGTGAGGAAGGGTCAATTACCTCTGCAGATTCTATTCTTTTGGCAAGGAATCTGAGCCTACTATCGATCTCTCTAAGTCTCTTTTTCCCATATATATAGTCTCCGTTTTCCGATCTATCTCCATTTCCAGCTGCCCAAGAGACTACACGTGTGACTTCAGGGCGCTCAGTACCTTTTAAATAATTAAACTCCTGAGTAAGAGCCTTAAGCCCCGAAGGGGTGATATAGTTCTTATCGGACATGCCTCTATAATAACCTGAACTAGACTCTGAGCGCCAAGATTGACTAGATAAGACCAAAAAACAGTAAAATTGCAGCTATAAGCCCGGGTAGAAAGAAGAACAGGAATATAGGTAGGGCTTGGCTTCTGAATGCTTTACTGTAACGAACAGCGCGATAGATTGAGGCAGCTTTAGATTGCTGCATGAGAGAGCGGCTTCTGTTTAGATCAGTCGAACCAAAGACATCTCCTGGTCTTCTATCTCGTTTTACAATAGGCGAATATACTGTGATCTTTTTAGGATCAAAGCTAAATCCTCCATCATCAAAGGGAGTTTGCGGCTTTCCACTCATACGATCTCTTATCCTCTCTAAGAAGAATTTTGCTTCAGGGTAGCATATTTACAAACCCTAAGCTAACCTATTGAATTTGCTGTTGAAAAGCATTGCAGCTTTGGTTTACATCACATTTTTTACATTTATCTGTCTGTGGGTCAGGAGTTGCTGTTCCTGTTCTTATTGATTCATTCATATTTTTCAGAATTTCCGATAACCATTCCTGCCTTTCTGTTGAATTTTCGATTCGCAGCTTTCTGGCCTTAGATCCTAAAATTACGTAGCCATAGGGTGGCTTTTTACCCTCAAATTCTTCGATTAGCCTCATATAAACTAATAGCTGCGCCACATATCTATCTCTTAATTTTTTAGCCAGTGGTTTTCTCTCCACTGGAATAAAAAATCCGTTCTCTACTATGATTGCATCAGGTCTGCCTGCAAGCCCTTGAAGCTCCGAAACGTACTCTCGTGTTGGATATGACTTAGCTCCATCTACACTGACCAAAGTAGTTTCTGTTTCAAAGCCCGTTAATTCACGTTGTGCGGCAACGAACGCTCTTCTAAGTACAATTGCTGTGCAACCAGCAAGAAGCAGAAGCAGAACCCACTCAGTTGCCAAATCTTAATCCCAAAAAAAGAAGTAAAATAAATATTGCTACTGTTGTAGCTATTCTGACCATTAAAAATAGGGTTTTTGAACGCTCAAGACTTGAGGCCCATACGCCGTGGAGTGTCTCTCCTTCAGGATTTCCGGCCCTTTTTTCAAGTCGCCTAAGCCTCCAACTTTCAGGACATAGAACAAATTCAGATACTTCGCCTGCTGAAAAGATCCATTTTCCTGAGTCCGAAAGTCTTGGCATTCGTCTAATTTAGCACTATTTTTACTTTAGCATTAGAGGTTTTGAACTTAGTCATTACGCACAATTCCAAGTGGTAGATTGCATTTATTAACCACAAAGATATGGAGAAGGATTCTTTCCCCTTTGTGTTCTTAGTGGTCTTTGTGGTTAATGAAGAAATGCTGAAGTTGTGGAAACACCTATCTATGACCTTGAAATAAGTCATTCAGATCCTAAGCATATATAATTGAACCACAAAGAACACAAATACCACAGAGAATGAGTCATTCCCTTCGTGTTCTTAGCGTTTTTGGTGGTTAGAAATAACAAATATACTCAGCATTACTAAATGTTTATCAAATAATAGCAAGGCCGGATGCAAGAAAATTAGCGAAAGGCTTGATTTTACATCGATTTTTTGAGATCCTTCCATGCTAATTTTTAACTATTAAGAAAATACAATTATGGCAAAATATACAGGTCCAAAAGTAAGACTATCTAAAAGAATCGGTGTCGCATTAACTCCTAAAGCGATCAAAGTTATGGAGAGAAGACCAGGTAGTCCAGGACAACATAAAAATGCTAGAAGAGGTAAGCTTTCTAACTTCGGCCAACAACTTCTTGAAAAGCAAAGACTCAGATTTCATTACAACATTTCAGAGAAAGCTCTTAGAAAGTATTTCCAGAAAGCAAAAAAGAAAAAAGGGAACACTGTTGATAACCTTTTCCAATTACTAGAATCACGATTAGACACAGTAGCACTAAGAGCCGGATTTGCTCCGACTATTTACGCTGCAAGACAGTTAGTGGGTCATGGTCATATTAAAGTTAATGGTTTCAAAGTAAATCTTCCAGGGTATCTTGTAACTGATTCTGATGTTGTTACGGTTACTGATAAAGGAAAGAATGTTCCATTCTTTCAGGCAAGTTTGCCAGCTGCAAATGCTCCTGCTTACCTAGAGGTCGATAAAGCTCAGGGTGCTGTGCGTTTTGTAAAAAAACCTGAAAGAGCCGAAGTTCCTGTTCAGTGCGAAGCTCCGCTAGTAGTTGAGTATTATTCACGCTGATAGAAATAACGGGTTCAGACCGGGAGGTCTGACCACACGTTATTATTGCCTGGTCAGGATCTGTCGTCCGCGCTAGCGGACGAAGCAAAAATACAGCGGCCTGACCCCCAAGAAAAAAACTAAACTGCTAATCAGTATATTTAAAAATTCACCAACCCCTTAAGCACCTTTCCAGAAATTATAGCAGCGCCACCTTTTTTAAATTCAATACTAACTCCATGTGGGCTTCCTGTTAATAGATAAGATGCTAGATATGGAAGGAGTGGTAGATGACTCACTATAACTGAGTAATCTGAAATATCTTTTGCAGCATCTAGGTAGTCGGCTTCAGGGGTTAATGAGTCAAGTATTATTTCTTCTTTAAAATCTCTAAATCTCTTAAGGACATCAGCAGTTTGTCTAGCACGAACATAAGGGCTAACAAGTAGTTTAAAATCACCACCAATATCCCTAATTAGTGGCGCTACCGTGGCCTCAAGTTTTTCAATTCCATCACCGGTTAAAGCCCTATAAGGATCGCCATTTGAGTGATAATCCTCAGCGATCCCATGCCTTAAAAGGACTATCATTAAGGATGCTTCCCGACTGCTCTATTTGGTTTTAGTATTCTAGCTCTTTCAACTCCTTCAAGAGCTCGCTCAAGAACTTCAGAAATATGCCTGACGAGAACGAAATTTAATTTTTTTCTCTGTGCCTCGGGGATTTCTTCAATGTCTTTTGCATTCTCATACGGTATTAAGACAGTCTTAATTCCATATCTTAACGCAGCCAAACACTTCTCTCTAATTCCACCAACCGGCAAAACAGTTCCCCTTAAGGTCATCTCACCAGTCATAGCAACATCAGCTCTAATTTTTCTGCCAGTTAAAGCAGAGATTAAGGCACTGGCAATTGTTATCCCCGCTGAAGGGCCATCCTTTGGAGTTGCAGCTGCTGGAGCATGAACATGAACATCACTTTTTTCATAAAATAGTGGATCGATCCCAAGCTTTTCTGCATGTGATCTAATATAAAATACAGCAGTCTGGGCTGACTCTTGCATTACACTTCCAAGCTGTCCTGTAAGAATCGTACTCCCCTTCCCCTTTGCTACGGATACTTCAAGCGGAAGAAGCTCTCCACCGTGGATAGTCCAGGCAAGTCCTCTTGCAAGCCCTATTACGGATTTTTGCTCATTTGATTCAGGGTCATACTTAGTTGCACCTAAGAATTTTTGAATCTGCTTCTCTGATAATACAGTGTGTGGTCTCTTCTTCTCTGCCTTTTCTCTAGCTATTTTTCTACATAATGATCCAAACTCTCTTTCCAGATTTCTAACACCTGATTCTCTTGTATATCGCTCAATTAAAAAGCGCATTGCTGCATGAGAAAATGAGGGTTTTAAGGTCGTAATACCGTTCTCCTTTAATTGTCTTGGGATCAAAAACCTCTCTAAAATTGAGATCTTCTCTTCGGTGGTATATCCGGGGATAAATACAACTTCTAGCCTATCTAGTAGAGCATCTGGAATTGTATCTACAGTATTCGCAGTAGCAATAAAGAGAGTCTTTGAGAGATCATAGTCAACGTTCAGATAATGATCTCTAAATTCATTGTTTTGAGCAGGATCAAGGACTTCTAACAGTGCTGAACTTGGGTCTCCTCTAAAGTCAGCGCCAATTTTATCTAACTCATCAAGCACAAACACAGGATTTGAGCTTCCAGCTTGCTTAATACCTTGAATGATTCTTCCAGGTAGTGCTCCAACATAAGTTCTTCTATGCCCGCGAATCTCAGCTTCATCTCTCATTCCACCAAGGGACATTCTAAAAAACTTTCTACCCATCGCTCTTGATATTGAACGACCAAGGGAGGTTTTACCAACTCCAGGAGGTCCGACAAAACAAAGTATAGATCCTTTGGAATCGGGATTAAGTTTTCTTACACTTAAAAACTCTAAAATTCTGTCTTTAACTTTTCCTAAACCGAAGTGCTCAGCGTCCAGTACTTTTCTAGCCTTTTGAATATCGAGAATATCATTCGTATAAACACCCCAAGGTAGATCAACTATCCACTCCAGATAAGTTCTTAAAAGTGCATACTCGCTTGCCTCTGGATGCATTTTTTCAAGCCTTGTCAGCTGCCTGTGTACTTCATTTCGAGCCTGTTCTGGAAGTTTAAGTGCGCTAAGGGCCCCTTTTAACTGCTCAAGATCATCAGATCCAGCTTCTTGCTCTCCAAGTTCTCGTTGAATAGCCCTAAGCTGTTCTCTTAAGAAATATTCCCTCTGTCCTTTGTTCATCTCATCGCGGGCAATATCCTTAATGTTCTCGTTTATAACGAACTGCTCAAGGTCGTTCTGAATTATTTCATCAACTGCTCGTATTCGTTTTAAAGGATTAAGCTCTTCTAATAAACTTTGAGCCATTGAAACTTCAATTCTGTAATGAGCTAAAATTAGATCCGCTAAAGTTCCAGGATCATCAACCTGCTCAACCATGAGAAGCATCTCTTCAGGAAGGTGTTCATACTGAACTAAAGTTTGAATATTAGCCTGAATTCTTTCTAGAACTTTTTTATCTTTGCTTGGTATTTTTTTTACTTCATTAGGAGTCTTAACCTCAATGTCTGAAATAAAGACACCTTCATTCTCCTGGATCTTTTTTATCTTACATCTAACAAGTCCTTGAAGAAGAACCTTTAGTCTTCCATCAGCAAGAGGAAGAGCTCTGACTAGTTCACAAACTACCCCCATCTTGTAAAGATCATTAGCTGTAGGCGACTCATCTCCTGACTTTTGAGCAAGCACTACCAAAAGACCGTCATTTGCTCCGGCAAGTTCAATCGCACGAGCACTACTAGCCCTGGTTAAATACATTGACATTAAAACTGCAGGAAATGGAACCAGATCTCTGGTTGCAATTGTAGGAAGGTTAGATGGAATCTCTAGCTCTTCTGTCACTCTCTCTATCATACTTCCTTAATCCTGTTTAGACACCAAAAATTACTCTGTAATGATCTCTCTTTGCATTCCAGTGAATGGTTTCAAGGTGTTATCTTGAAATTGAAGCACTGGTAATTTCCTTAAAACTTCACCCGAAGTGCTTACTCTAATCACACCTGTTACCCCTTGAAAATCACCCATTCTTAAAAAAGCCTCTGTAACAGGGATACCATTTTGAAAAGATATTCGAGCTGTTTCAGCTACCAATTTAATAATGTCATAACCTTGAGCAGCCAAAAGATCTGGCTCCTGGTTATATCTTCCAACATACTTCTGATAGAAATCTTCGGCTCCTGGTTGTCCTGAATATCTTGAATAGAACGATGGGAATACAGCTTTATTCATCGCGAAGCTTGAATTTTGAAGCTCTATTAAAGTATCCCAAGTTGCAATTCCTAAAGGAAGAACTTTAGATTTAGCTTTCTCAGGTAAGGCAGTAAAGAAACTTGCGGCGCTTCTTACAACATCGGGAAAGAAAACCGCTTCTATCTCTTCTTTTACAACGCGCGAAACAGCCTGACTCAAAGAATTTGCATCCCCTCTTTCAAAGCTATGAGTAAATCCAATTCTAAGACCAGCTTTTGCAGCACGATCTACAAACAATGTTGCCATCTCATTTCCCAAATCTGTATTTGGATAAACGACAGCAATCTTTGGATTATAATCTCGAATGGAATCTATCAGTGCTTCAACTTGGGATTCAGAGGTTGTACCGAATCGAAAAACTCCTTCTCCAGGGGTAAAGTTGCTTGATTTGGCGAGTGTTACGATTGGAATTCTTCTTGATTTAGCTGCTTTTGCTGCAAATCCTGCATGATCACTTGCAAGAGGGCCAACGAACATATCAATAGGCCCAAATCGTAGCATCTCGTCAATCGCTTGCTCTGTGTAACCAGGATCAACGCCAGCATCACGAATTGCAGGATATAAAAACTGATTATAAGTTATATCATCAAACACTAATTGCATTCCTTGAGACGAGCTCAGCCCTAACTGACTTAAATTGCCGGTTAAAGGGAGAAGAACGCCGACTGTAAATTTTGCATTTGGAGGTGGCATATAGGCGTTTGATTCTGGTGATGCAACTCTTACAGATCTTAGGGCAGATTCAATTCTTGGATCATCTCTCCATGGGGCAATAAAGGTATCAAGCTGTCCCGGTGGAACTGAAGAAAGAAGTCCTTCAAGAGCACGCTCAGCTTCAACATAAACAACACTTCCAATTCGGGCTTTATCCTTTGCATCAAGAAGCCATGCAACACCCTGCTCTTTCTCTGCTCCTTTGCTATATGCAATTCCTAAAAGCAGACTTGAATAATCGGGAACTCTTTCGATCCCTCCACCAAGCCTCTTGTAATAATCACTTAGAGCTCCAAGGGCTCGCTTTGGATCGTCTACTACTAAAAAAGTGCCAGCGATTCTTTGAATAAGAAGATCATCTTCTAAAACAGAGCCCTGATAATTTCTAAGAGCCCTAGCATAGGCACCTGAGAAAAAATCTCTATCACCTGCTAGTACTCTCGGATCTGAGATTATACCACCAGTGGAATCTCGACCCTCTCTCCAAAGTATCCACGAAGGAAATTTTGCTCTTGGTGCTGCTGGTTTTATAGGGGAATACGGAGCGCTAGAAATATTGGGCAATCTCCTTGGTTTTGAGCAGGAAGTTATTGCAAAAACAGCCAGTAAAATTATTATAAGCCGCATGGAGTTACAAACCCTGCGCGAATCAGTTTTGAGCTTTTTAAGCTCAAAACAGTATGAGCATAGCAGGGCTAGCGTGGGTTTGGCGAAGCCAAAACACGCCGAAGAAAACATTGCTTCGTTTGCCCTAAATCTTTCTATACTCAAAACCCACCTGCTCTTGGTATTTCTAACATGGAGAGTGATAAGAAACTATATCCCAATAGCACTCCTTTTAGCTTGTGGAGGAGGTGGTGGAGACTCATCTATTTCCTGCCCTGTTTTACTGTCTCCTTCAAGTTGTACCCCATCGCTAGAAGATAAAGTGGTCAAAGTTACTGTAGATGAATCAGATTTATGTACCGGGGTTATTTTAGATAATAGCAGGGTTTTAACAGCTGCCCACTGTGTTGTTGAAAAAGACAATGTTCTTGTAAATGGAGAGCCTGTTTCTAATATCACTATTCATCCGAATTATAGGAGGGATGATCAGCTGGGGGCATTTTTCTTTGATCTAGCTATTTTAGAGTTTGATAGCTTTAGTGAAAAGCTCGAAATCGGAAATGGAAGCAAAGAAGATATCGTAACAGCTTATGGTTATGGAATAGCAGAGAATGGATTAGCCGGGACACTTCAGCAAGGACTTTTAAAGATAAGTGATCTAACTCCTAATCATCTAGTAAGCGTAGGGTCAGATAATCAAGCTGAAATATGCTTTGGAGATTCTGGTGGGCCAGTTTTTAAGGATGGAAAACTTATTGGCTTAATCTCCTCGGGTAGCCAGCTTGCCTGTGGTGGAAATGATCGGGTTTTAATTACAAGGGTTGATGTTGTAGAGGAGTGGATTGAGGGAGGGCTGTGAAGCTGTCTCCTGCTTCCCCGTTCTCCGTCTCTCCGTTATCAGTTTTCCGACTGCCGATAGCAGTTTGCCGAAGGCCGACAGCTGAAAAGCTAAGGGGATTCTCACCCCTTCTTGATTAGCTTATATAGTGATGCAGCAAGGCTATCTAATAGTCTATAAGTCTCTGTATCTTTGAGATCAGCTATGTCAAATAGAGCCTGGCACTCTCTGACTGATCCAAACGCTATACTGAAGAATCTTATCTGATCAGCTCTGGTTCTTCTCCCTCTACCTTCTGCCAGATTTAATGGCACTGACAGAGCAGCCCTTTTTTTTAATTCTGCACACGGCTTTTCAGCTAACGGCAAACTGCATCACTGAGAGACAGAGAAACGGATCCAAGACATCTAGCTGACCAGCTAAAAAGGGCTGCCTCTAGCATTGTGCTTAATCTGGCTGAAGGGGTAGGAAGAGAAACAAGGCCTGATCAAAGAAGATTCTACTCTATAGCTTTTGGTTCTCTTAGAGAGTGTCAGGCTATTTTAGACTTAAGCTATCCAAATACAGACACTATTGAGCTATTAGACAAACTTGCAGCCCATCTATATAAACTAATTCAATCGAGAAAGGGGTGAAGAACCCCTAATATTCTTTGTCTACTGCTTCTGTTCTCTGTATCTCTGTGAGCCGGTAGCTGTTTGCCGACAAATCCTTCAACTCTTTCCGCCTAAGCAAGCATTACAACAACAGCTCTCTTACAGCTTCATCAATCCTTCTTAAAACTTGATCTTTACCTAATACATGTAAACTTTCAAAAAGTGGTGGTGTTGCACTTGTATATAGTGTTGCAATCCTAAGAAGTGGAAAAACTGCTCCGACTTTTAGACCTTTTTTCTCAGCAAATTCTCTAACACTTTTATCTAATATTTCTATCTCGAATCCACTAAGCTCGGATATCAAAACTTTAAGCTCATTTAATAGACTAGCAGCTGATTCTTTAGTTACATCTTTCTTTATAACCTTATCCCACTCTCTTGATATTTTTTTATCAGTTAAAAACTCGATCATTGAAGGGATTTCAAGAAGTGTTTTTGCTCTTTCTTGAAGATGGGGGGAAAGCTCCAGGAACTTGCTTTTGATCGAATCTATCTCTGGAGAAAATTCTCTAACACGCTTATAAAATTCTTCACTTGTTAGATCGCGGATATATTTACCATTCATCCACTCAAGCTTTGATTGTAAGAATACTCCACTTGCGTTGTTTACCCTATCAAGTGAAAAAAGCCTTACTATCTCATCTTTTGTAAAGACCTCCTGCTCTCCGCCTGGTGACCAGCCGATTAGCATTACAAAGTTAAATATTGCTTCCGGTAAAAACCCTTTCTCTCTTAGCTCCCTTGAGGTCGGAGCTCCATGCCGTTTTGATAGCTTCTTTCCATCTTCTCCAAGAATCACAGGAAGATGTGCAAAAACAGGCGCTTCCCAACCAAAAGCCTGATATAAAAGTAAATGAATTGGTGTTGACGGAAGCCACTCATCGCCACGCATAACATGCGTTATCTCCATCTCATGATCATCCACAACTACTGCAAGATGATAAGTTGGAAAGCCATCGCTTTTTAAAAGTACAGGATCCCTGAGTGGTGGATTGTCCCAGGAGACAAGTCCTTTTACGGCATCCTGCATAGAGAGCTTTGGCTTATGAGGCATCTTAAAGCGCACAACGTGAGGCTTATCCTCTGGAACCTCTCTTGTTCTACAGTAACCGCTATAGCCAGGAACCTCGCGTCTTGCCATCTGCTCAGCTCTTTCTTTTTCTAGCATCTCTGGGGTGCAATCACACCTATATGCAAATCCAGTCTCTATGAGCTTCTGTGCTGCAGCTTTATATTTTGGAAGTCTTAGGCTTTGAATGTAAGGGCCATGCCTACCACCCTTTGGTAGATGAGCTGATCTCTCACCAAGCTTTTCTAGCTCCTCTTTACCAGGACCTTCATCTATTTCAATTCCAAACCAGGCAAGTTCATCTAAAATAAAACTAACTGCGCCTTCGACTTTTCTTTCTTGATCAGTGTCTTCAATTCTAAGAATGAACTCGCCTCCAAAGTGCTTAGCAAGTGCCCAAGCAAAAAAAGCAGTTCTAAATCCTCCAATATGCTGAAACCCCGTAGGACTTGGGGCAAAACGCGTACGCATTAAGCTGTTTTAACACTGATAAAGATAAGGGTGAAGGCCTAAGAAAAGACCTTCACCAAAACAACCTTCTATCGAACCGAGAGCCACCCAAGGATAGTTCCTGCAAAGTTTAACCCGGCGAACCAAGCCGCAGGCTCAACCTTGTGTTGCACCCACTCTGCCCCCGACACAAGTAGAAGACAGGTGCAAGCCGAAGCAAGCACAACAGGGCTGGTTGTGGCGAAGCCAAAGCTCAGCACGACGACACAAAGTAGCTGCCCCCACTGGATTGGAGAGAAGGTTTTAAGCCCTCCATACTCCTGTCCAAGCCATATCAGGGCTGCAACTCCCGCCAGTCCAACTCCAATCACACGAAGCACCTCGGTCAGTCCCGAGATAGCAAGCAAGTTTGCTGCGAAAGCAAGGCCTTGAAGCGCCCAGCCGAACTTGTAGTCCGTAAGGGCAGCCCAGATGCCTAGCGTCCCAGCAAAGGCCATGTAACCGGCCTTTACCTGCCACAGGTGTAGCAGGAACTCAGGGGACCCAGGAGCAAGCTCCCGGAGTCCGAACGACGAGATGGTAGTCGCGATATAGATCGCGATGCCTAGGGTAAATAATACCCTCTTGAACGTGTCCGTGTTCTTCATCACATGGAATCCTTGAGCAGCAAAGAGAGAACCTTAGTTCAGCACTTCACCCTCTAAAATTGAGTGTAATTCATTATTGAAGCCTAACCAAGGAAACCACAGATGATCTCTCTAAGTCGTTTACCACCCAGCGCAGAATTTTCTAAAACCTCCTGATGAGAAGGCTGAATGGAGGATAATCCTGCACCAAGATTTGTGACGTTACTGATTGAGCAACATTTTATAGCACCCTGATATTGCGAATTAAACTGAGCTACTGCCAGTATCTCTGGAACAGTTGACATTCCAACAACTAAAGGAGCATTTTTAATTTCTCCAATATCAAGAAAAGCACTTCTTTTGAGACTTAGATCGCGAATATCACTTGGATCTTCATAATTTGGACCAAAACGAAATACATATCCACCCTCATGAAGTGGGATCTCTTTTGCTCTCTCCTTAATTTTTTCCATCATCTCTTCTGAATATCCAAAAGCAGGTGGATAAAACTGAGAGCCGATCATCTCACCTGATAGCCCTGTAGATGGGTGATATGCTGGTGGTAGTTGAAAGTGAAAACTTGTATTAAGAACCAGATCTCCTATGTTGACTTTGGGATCTAAAGCTCCAGCAGCGTTAGTAATTAAAATATCTCTAACCCCTGCATTCATCATCATCCTGATAGGGAGTGCTACTAAAGGCCCAGGGTGCCCTTCATACATATGAATTCGTCCCTGTTGAAGAAGAACTGGTTCTCCTTCTAATTTTCCAACAACAAATCTTCCTGCATGCCCCTGGGCTCCAGCAACCGGTAACCCTAGTTCTGTGAACTCAAGACTTTGCGGAGCTTCAAGATCATTAGCGAGCCCTCCTAAACCAGAGCCAAGAACAACAGCTAATTTAGGTTGCTGTCCAAATAATCCATTACTTAGGAAATCCGAAAGTTTTTCTGTCCCCTGTTTAAGGGTTTTTAAATAACTTTCATTGTAAGCCTGCTGCCCTACTAAACTTGGATTAGTTATGATCATAGCTCTTTTCTTTACCAGCTCACCCTCCGCTAATCAAACCTAAGAATTGAGTCTCTGAGATCACAGCCACCCCAAGTTCTTGCGCCTTTTTAAGCTTCGATCCAGCCTCTTCTCCTGCTACAACAAAATCTGTTTTTTTACTTACAGAACTTAAAACCTTACCACCAAGTGATTCAATCTTATCTTTTGCTACATCACGGCTCATAGATGAAAGACTACCAGTTAGAACAAACGATTTACCAGATAAGATTCCTTCCTTAACTTTTGGCAGTTCACCTTTAACTCCTAAAGAAGCAAGTTCCCTTAATATTCCACCCTCTTCCTTAAAGTAATTAACTACAGAATGAGCTATCTCTGGGCCAATTTCATCGATAGATGATAGCTCTTCAAGTGTAGCTTCTCCCAATTTGTCTCCAAAATGGACTACCAATACTTTTGCGATCTTTTCACCAACATGCCTGATTCCAAGACCAAAGATGAGTCTATTTAATGGTAAACTTTTTCTTTCTTGTATTCTCTCGATTAAATTGCTTGCTGATTTTTCAGCAAATCTTGGGAGTTTCAAAAGGTCATCTTTTGTTAACTTAAAAAGATCAGGAATAGACTTAACAAGACCAGACTCCACTAAAAGCTCGGCAGTGCTGTCTCCAAGCCCTTCGATATCAGCAGCTTTTCTTGAGGCAAAATGTGTGATTTTTTGAACGAGTCTTCCTTTACAGTTTTGATTGGGACATCTTGTTAAAATTTCTTCAAAGATTAGTTTTGAGCCGCATAAAGGACAAGTTTCTGGAAACTTGTAAACATTCAATGATGGCTCTCTTCTTTCTAAAATTACAGATACAACAGCAGGTATAACATCCCCCTGTCTTCTAACAATAACGTAATCTCCAACCCGGATATCTTTTCGGGCTATCTCTTCACGATTATGTAAAGTTGCTCTTGAAACAACCACTCCAGCAACATTTACAGGTGTAAGTTCTGCCACTGGGGTAATCGCCCCGGTTCTTCCAACCTGTAAAGTTATACTTTCAATTTTTGTTGTAGCTTCTACGGGAGGAAACTTTGCTGCTACTGCCCATCTTGGAGTTCTAGCTCTCTCGCCAAGATATTCCTGCTCAGAGAGCTTGTCGATCTTTATTACTAAACCATCAACTTCAAAGGGAAGAGATTCACGCATTTTTAAGGCTTCCTTATATGAATCAATCACCTCTTCTTTTTTAGAGACTACTTTTCTGTAAGGGCTTAGCTTAAAACCACAATCACTTAAAAACTCCAAACTTTCTGAATGAGTATCTTTGACTTTATCAGGCGTTCCGTAAGCAAAAAAAGTAAGCGTCCTTGATGCAGTGATACTAGAATCTAATTGCCTTAAAGTTCCCGAAGCTGCATTCCTTGGGTTAGCAAATTCAAGCTCTCCTTCCTCTCTTCTTTGCTGATTTAGATCTATAAAATCATCTTTTAAAAACAAGACCTCTCCACGCACTTCCAAAATTTTAGAAGATTGTTTTCTTAATTTAAGTGGGATTGAAGGAATTGTTTTTAAATTGTTAGTTATATCTTCGCCTATTAAACCATCACCACGAGTTGCACCTCTAGCAAATATTCCATCTTCATATAAAAGCGATACCGCCACCCCATCAAATTTAAGTTCAATACTCCAAAATGATGCTTTCTCCTTTAAAAACTCTCTTAACTCCTCCTCATCAAGAGCATTGCTGAGGGATAGCATTGGGGTTCTGTGTGTTACCTGCTTAAACTCTTCAGCAGGTGGAGCTCCGACCCTTACGGTTGGAGAATCAACTCGTATGTACCCTGTTTCTTTTTCGAGTTTTTCTAATTCTCTTAAAAGCCTGTCATATTCTGCATCACTGATAATAGGCTTTGAAAGGACGTAATACCTGTATGAATGATCATTAAGCTCATCAACTAATTTATCTATCCGATCCTTCATACTCAAACACTTGATCAAAACCATTTAAAACTGAGTCAAATCTCCTTAGTACAGCCTCCCAGGAATACTCGGATAAGACATAATCTCTTCCAGCCTTTCCTAACTTTTCTCTATTATCCTTGTTAAGAAAGAACCTTGCTATCCCTTCCAGATCAGAAGAATCCTCAAAATAAAGCCCGCCTCCGCTTTTTAGGACATGCTCACGCGTTACATCACAAAGGGCATGCACTGCTACAGGAACCCCTAAGAGCCAAGACTCCATCAATACTATTGAAAATGATTCATTTCTTGATGGTTGCGCTAAGAATAGTGCCCCTTTTATGAGAGAGGCCTTTTCTTCTTCAGAAACTGCGCCGATATCTATGACCTTATCCTTTGCTCCAGGTCTTTGAATGTCGTCAAAACTTCCTCCACCTGCAAGAACTAACTTAACCTCATTTTTGATATTACTTTCAAGATAAAGATCAATTAAAAGATGGCAGTTTTTCCCAGTTTCTTTTCTTCCTAAATACAAAATATATGGCTCTTCGAAATAAGGCTTAACATCTTCATATGGACTCTTTTCAAAACCCATTCCAACTACGCCACCTTTAATTCCACCAAAAAGTCTTTCAGCCAATCTTTGCTCCGGAGCTGCGTTAAAAAGGGCTCCTTTAGCCTGTCTCATCATACTTCCTACAACTTTTGTGTAGGCATAAGGCTCATCATGAAGACAGGGGATCAAAATTGCTTTTTCTGGAACCGTTAATGATCCAAAAAATGTAGTTCCAAATAGATAAGGAGCAAAGAATATATAATCAAAATCTTTTGAATTTCTCTTGAGCCAAGTATATAAATCTCTCGAATTTACACTTTCACTCATCCAAGCTAGCTCTTCTTCAAGGGTTAGGGGAATACCTTCACTGAGTTTAATTTGAAGTGGGATCCAAATGTCTAAATTTCTTTTATCAACAGGAAATCTTAAGGTTTTTATTCCGTAAGCCAGTGCTTCCCCACTTGGATACTCATTTTCCCAAGTTCTATGATCTTTGGCACAGGTAGTTATAGCAACCACCTCATCACCTCTTTCTTTAAGCTTTCTTGCAAGAGAACCTACAAGTGTTTCAGCGCCACCGCCTATCTCTTCACCAAATCTTGGGATCACAAAACCAAATTTCACCAGCCGAGCTCCTTAAAGGTTTCCTTAATAAAATCATCCTGACATACTTTATACTCAACCCATTTTTTGGCTTCTTCTAAAAGCCAATAATCTTGTTTTGTTAATTTAGAAGCTAAGAATTCCACCTCGGCAGCAATAGATTTTGAATTAAAGATGTCGTTTGCATAATCGTGTCTAGCTTGGGAGATTTTTCCTGCCTCTCCCTCAAAAAGCTCTCTTATAATCATTCTTGTAGCAGTAGTTTCTTCCTTACCTGGATCTATCTTGTAAACATACTGATACTCCTTTCCTTTTCCATAATTTGTTGTAACAACAGGGAGTGAGGCTGCAAGACTCATTTCAATATATGGGCTAAGAGAATGATAACCTGAAAAAAGTTGAAATAAAGAAACCCCGCCATGCCTTAAGAGTTTTTTCCAAAGCCTAGGAGTTCTTGGATACAAGATCTCTACATTTTCAGCTTGATACTGAGCTTTTAGTCTTTCTGCTTGGGGAACTTCATCAGCATCAACGAGCCAAAACGACTTTTCAGCATCTTTAGAGCTTAACAAAAATATCTCAGGCCTCCACTCAAGTGAAACTCCTCCACAGTTTAGTAATGTTTTTGAGCGTTGAGGTATTCTTAGTGAATCTTCAGGAAGTATCGGAAAAGGAATATAATAAGCATCTGAGTTTGAGGCTATTCGATCTTCTACTGAGGTAAAAGCAACTTTGCCTGATACAGCCACCTCTCTTTCAGCAACGTTGCCGTTATTCTTCCAATCATAAAGAGGATCCCAAAAGTCTGTGTTTTTAGTTTTTAGCTTTTCTAAATTTCCCTTCCATGGGCTGTTATGAATTGGCTCTGGCCCTCCATAAGTAAAAAAGTAGTTAGTTAGAATTGTGACTCCTGGGGCTACTCCACAGAGAATTCGTGGAAGGGAACTTAGAGGGGAATCTTCTATTATATATATCGGTATAAGAGCGTTATCTCGAATAATCGAGAGTGGGTGCGATTTTAGCCAATTTGCCCCTTTTAGTTCATTTTTAAGGCAGGAGTAGAGATATTCTGATCTCGTTCCCCCTCCTATCCAGCCAAATCTCATCCTTAATTTTTACAGGAAATAGCGCTTTGATACTAGTCTTAGCTAGTTTCTTATTCTAACCTTTTTCTCCTTGGTAAATCCGGAAATCCCTGCCTCATTTGAGTACGCCCCCTTTATTATTACGTAGTCCCCAATCTGGAGTCGTTTAATAGCGTGTTTAGGTTTAGAGGTTGTTTTTCTCTTGAATTTTTTAGGAGTTTTCTTTCCGGCCTTTCTGACTTTAAATTCAAATACATACTGAGCTCCATCTTTTAGTGGTAGCGATGCCGTTAGAGTTCTACTTTTTTTGTTGAATTTAGTGGTTATCTTTTCAGGTGTTGATAGGGTGCTGCCGCCGCCACTGTTACCTCCTCCATTGTTATTTCCACCGCCGTTGCTATCAATAAAGAACTCCACCGACGATAGATCAGTCAACTTTTGTTCTCTGTTTGAAAACATAGTTGCAAATAAAGCACTCGCCTGAATACCAGAGATCGCACTAGCTCCTTTATCTTTAGTAGGAAGGGAGGAATAAACTCGTTTAAAGTTATATTTAATAAGGTTAGATCCTTCAGATAAAACGACCTGAAAAGTCACCTGCGATACTTCGTTTTGTACTGTAGGTTTGAATTCGAAGTTTTCCCATGAAATTATAAATCTTCTACCACCACTTGAACCAACCGTGTTAACTAGAACTCTGGATGCACTAGTAGGAACTAAATCAGCCCAAAGTGGGACGAGATAGTCATGCTTTAGTTTTTTTGAAGGGAGTGGTTCATTATCTGAGTCAGTACTACCCTCAGTAAAACCTGCTAATCCTTTAGGGCTAATAAAGAGCTTGGTGCGATCTTTACCGTAGAACTTAAAAGAAAACGGTAAATTCCTTTCTACTATTTGAGATGCTCCATTTATATCGATCCCACCATCGATCCACTCATAAGTCGACGATCTAAACTGATATGGAGTTGCAGTTGAAACATTGAACGCCTCAAAGCTTGAAAAATTTCCAACAGTGCCTTGAATAGAAAATGAAGTAGTTCCATTAGGAACTGCCAATACAGCCGAGTAAGTGTCATCATTTGGAGTTATATCCCCTGAAGTCCCATCGTCTTTCATGGGTAGATTTTGTCCTGCACCAGATACAGTAAGGTTAGAATTTAATTTCACCCCACATACCTCTGGAGTAGCAGTGAACAGATTATTCCCTTCTTTTACTATCATCCCATTTGAGGGAAGAATGTCCAAGATAACCTGGCGCAAACATTGCCCTGAAAATGAGACTATAAAATCAATATAACTGTTATTTAGTATTACTGAATCGATAAAGAATGCAAAATCAGAAACACTATCTCCATTTAGATTAAACTTGTGCCCAGTAAAAATAGGATGAGAAGAAACTATTGACGCATTCACATTTCCGCCCAGGGCGACTTCAAGGGCTTTTTGAAGTTTTTCGTTATCTATCACACCTATGACACTGCTATTTGCTCCAGATAGTATTTGAAGCTTTCTATCAAAAGAGGACTCTCCTACCTCAAGTATAAAATCAGGGACTCCGTCTCCATTAAGATCCCCAACAGGTAAACTCAGGCTATAGAGCCCTGATGGTGCTGAAGAGATAGAGCCTAGACCCTTACCTTTTAGAATAAAAACGGCGCTATCTGAGTAAACAGCGATATCATTAACCAGATCCCCATCAAAGTCTCCTGCTGGCAATATTTGCGCTCCGAACTGTGATGTTCCTGGACCACCGATCATTGCTGTAATAAAGGAGCATGTAGATCCATTGAAAAACAATAATGCTCCATCAGTTCCATACACAGGGGCACCTAGGGCAAAATCAATTGTATTATCTTGATTAGGATTAACGCCCCCTATTAATGAAACAATATCACGATCTAAAAAGTCTGGCGGAAGATCTCCTACACATCGACTTGACCCATTGGAATTAAATACCTCAACGTGCACTGGTACATCATAACTTCCAGATAGAACAACCAGTTCACTTTGTCCGTCATTATTGAAATCATTAAACGCAACAATTTGACCGAAATCACCCCACTCTTCTGTGCCCTCTTCTTCAAATAGAATTGAGTAATCACTCCCACTAATTACGTAGACCAACCCTATATCGTAATATGAAATTGAATCATGAGAAGGAACTCCTATTGCTATATCAGGATATCCATCCCCATTCATATCTCCTATATCAATCGAGTTGTACCCCTCATCGATTGGCAGTGTAGCTAACATTGAGCCATCCGATCCGCTTCTTATTCGTATCTCTGTGCTTGAACCATTTATATATGGATAAACGAAATCGTTTACTCCATCTGAATTCATGTCATGAGATGCATCTACACCCTCACCAAAACCTGTGACACCACTGCTAGAGTCACCAAATATATCAATTATCTCAGCAGAATATGCATTAGGTGAAAGAATAAGTAATAGTGGAAATAAGACATGCTTCATATAGACCCTATATAATTTTAATCGTGAAATTCTCCCAGAAGTTTCTTATTAGTCAAAAAAATTATATTTCCTGACATTCATTACGCGTTAAGGACTAAGCACTAAAGGCCTGAATGGATGTTCTATAGATATGCTTATCTGGTCAGGCCTCCCAGGGGTGACCCCCAAGTAGCCTGAACCCTAGCCTCATTAATAGTGTCAGTAATAATCCCCTATTTTTCTTAATTAACTTCACCAATTAGGATATAATAATGAAATGTCTATCCCCTCCTTCCTGGATGAAGCGCCACTGGTCTTAACCACCATCGGAGCAGATGGTAGATATTTGGGCTCAAAAGGAACTAGAGGCTTAGAGGTCTTTGGACTTAAACCTGGGGAAAGAGTTGGACAAAACGTTTTTGAGGCTTGGGCCCACAGACCTGATATCGTCGCTCACATAAAAAAAGCTCTCGGAGGTGAGTCTTTTACAACTACTATAGAAATCTACGGTAAATCACTCTTTCATATATTCTTCCCTGTAAAAAATAGTGAAGATAAAATCACCCATATTCATGTTGCTGTTTTTGACACTTCTGGTACTCATAGAGACGATGAGATCCCCTTAGAACGAGAACGAAGACTCAGACTACAACACGAAGCGTTAGTAAAACTTGCAAAAAGCGATGTACTAGATCAGCTCGATACTAAAAAAACTTTTGAGATAGTTTGCGAACTATCAGCAAGGTTTTTAGGTGTTGATACAGTAGGAATATGGTTTTTTGATAACACCCATCAAACATTAATAGCTGAAAACTTATACTCAAAATCAGGTAATTTTCACACATCTGGAGAATCTTTAAGGGTAGAAATAAACCCTGAGTATTTTGCAGCGATAGAAACAGAAAGAGTTATAGCTGTTAGTAATTTCACTACTGACCCACTCACAATAAAGTTCTCAGAGAACTATGGTAAACTGCATAATGTTCAAGGATTACTTGATTGCCCGATACTCCAAGGTGGAGATGTTGTAGGGATCATCTGTCACGAAACAAGCGAACAAAACAGAATATGGTCAGTAGATGATAAAAACTTTGCTGCCTCAATAGCAGATCTACTGTCTTTATCTTTAGAAAGACAGGCAAGAAAACGCTCAAGAGATGCCCTTGCAAGGCAGCTTGAAATTGAGCAGTTACTTGCCTCACTTGCCACGTCCTTTATCGATGTAGCTCCAAATAATATTCCTGATGAGATCTCAAACACACTAGGCAGAGTTGCTACAGCTTTGGGTGCAAATTATGGTTTTTTTCACTCTGAAGATAATGAAATATACGAATGGGGCGAAGGGAAAGCTAAGTTCAGTGAGATAACAACTCCAACTATTTCATCAGGCGAGACCTTTAATAATCAAAACGGAGTGGCACTTCCCCTGTATGAGGCATCGAAGCTTCTTGGAATAATAGGTTTTACCTCGAAAGAAAAACTTTGGGATAAAGATATTTTTTCAGTCCTACAAATTGTAGGAGAGATGTTAGTCGGAGCCTTAGCTCGGAAAAAGCTCGATGAAAAGCAGGCACTTCATTTAACTATTTTAAATGTCGTTCAGGATGCTGTAATCGTTTGCGATTTAACAGGCAAAGTTATCTTCTGCAACAAGGCTGCTAAGTCCTTAAATCCAAATCTGGTAGGAAATAGTTTTTTTGATACCTTTGAGGGAGCAAGAAATCTAAAGAATGACTGTGAATTTCTTTATACGACCCCAGAAGGGAATTCTGTAAATCTTTATGCAAGATTTCAAACGATAAAATCTGAGGATGGAGAGCCTAAACAGATCCTATGTGTATTGACTGATATTACTGAACGTAAACAGCTTCAGGAGCAAACTGAGAGAAACTCTAAACTTGAGACTCTTGGTGTTCTAGCAGGAGGAATAGCTCACGATTTTAACAATATTCTAACTTCAATTAGTGGCGCCATAACATTAGCAACCTTAAAACCTGACGAACTAAAGACTCACTTCGAAGTTGCTGGAAAAGCTATAGCCAGGGCAAAAGACTTAACTCAACAGTTTGTAACATTTGCTAAAGGCGGAGCTCCAGTACAAAGCAGGTCAGATCTTGGAGCGGTTGTTTCTGAAACAGTGGATGTAATTTCATCTTCTTTGACCTCAAACATACAGCTGAGCATTGAGGATAATCTACCAGAAGTTTCAGTTGATCGAAGTCAGCTAAGACAAGTTATAGAGAATCTGATTATTAACGCTGAACAGGCAAAAAGCCGTGGCTCAATAAATATTACCGTTAGACATGTGTCTATCCCTGATTATAAGCCTCTACTGTTTAAGTTTTTACCACATGGAAATTATGTAGCTGTTGAAGTTATAGATCAGGGCCCAGGCATACCTGATGAGATAAGAAGCAGGATATTCGATCCATATTTTACAACTAAGCAAAACGGAACCGGCTTAGGACTAGCAAGCTGTTTTTCTATATTGAGAAATCATAAAGGCGAGATCGCTTTTGAATCAAATTCCCAAGGCACAACATTTGTAATAATAGTCCCGACTTCTGAAAGCGAAGTAGTAGAAAGAAAAGAAGCTACACCTCTTTCAAAACGCATCCTTGTTTTAGATGATGAGCCTATGATTCGTGATACTACATCTCAGATGCTTTCAGTTCTAGGACATGAGGTTGTTGCCTGTGAGAGCGCAGAGGAGTTTATTGAGAACTTTAGAGCTGGGAAAAAAGAGGGTAATCCATTTAATCTTTTAATTATGGATCTAACTTTGCCCGGCGCATCAAAACCTGAAGAAACTCTTCAATCTATAAAAAATATTGATCCAAGCGCAGCAGTTATTGTTTCAAGTGGTTATTCCAATAATCCTTTAATGGCAAAATATAAGGAGTATGGTTTTTGTGCTGTAATGAGAAAACCATATTCGTTTGATGAACTAAAGAATATTGTTGAGGAGAATTAAATTTGAGATCTTGGGGGTCACCCCTGGGCAATGTCACTTACCTTCATGGCGTAAGTGGTTAATTTAATTTGATAAAACTTAAGGACGCAGAGGTCTCAGAGTTACGCAGAGTAGTTTGTTTTGGATAACTCTGTGAAACTCTGAGCACTCTGTGTTCAAAAATTAGTTCTCAAGCACTGATAATTTAGAATTGAATGTAAGTGGCACTGTCACCCCTGGGAGGCCTGATCCCCGAGCTTCCTACAAAATATCACTCATACACTCAAGCACTATCTCTTTAGGACAGGCACCAAGTGATAAAGAAAGAAGATACAAAACGGTTTTAGCTATGTCTTTTGGTTGAATCATCTTTTCTCTTGGAACTGGACTACCTTCTGCCATTTGAGTATTTACCCAAGAAGGGCAGATCGCTGAAACTCTAACACCACTTCCAGCAGCCTCTCTAAAAAGGGCATCATTTAACCCTAAAAGACCATATTTCGATGCAGAGTAAGCTCCAGTTCCAGCAAAACCCTTCTTTCCACATACTGAAGATAGATTGATCAAAAATCCCGTTCTCCGACTCATCATATTCTGGAAAGTTTCTCGAGCTACTATACTAGCCCCTAAAAGATTAATTCTTATTACTTCTTCAAACTCTTTGGCTGATAGTTCTAAGGAGCCAAATTGATAAACACCTGCATTATTAAATACTACTCTGATTTCTCCTAAGGTTTTTTCAGTTTTTTGAACGGCTTCTCTAACACTTTTCTCGTCAGTAACATCAACAGAAAAACAAACAACTTTTCTTTCAGGAAATTTTTCTGAAAGCTCTGCAGTAGTTTTCTCGAGTTCTGCCTTATTTCGAGCAACAAGTGCACAAGAGTAGCCATTTTCTAAAAGTGAAAAAGCTACAGCTTTTCCTATCCCCCTACTTCCACCTGTAATAAATGCTGTTGTCATTTGATAACCGAAAAGAATTCTTGTCTTGTTAAGGGATTGCTTTTGAACAACCCATGTAGCGAATTAGTAATCATTTTACTTGATTGAACCTGAATACCTCGCATCATCATACACATATGAAACCCTTCAATAGAACATGCAACCCCTTTTGGATTAAGAATGCGACTTATTTCAGTACATATCTCTTCAGTAAGACGTTCCTGAACCTGAAGTCTTCTTGCATACATATTTACAATTCTGGGGATTTTTGAAAGGCCTATAATCTTACCATTTGGAATATAAGCAACTGATGCTTTTCCAAAGAATGGAAGTAGATGATGTTCGCATAGAGAATAAAACTCTATGTCTTTGACTACGATCATCTCGCTATCTGCCTGCTCAAAGATAGCCCCATTAACTATTGAGTCAGCATTTTGCGAATACCCAACGGTTAGTTCTTTAATCGCTTTAGAAAATCGTTGTGGTGTCTTTAGTAGCCCTTCTCTGCTTGGATCTTCTCCAATGCTCTCAATCATTTCATAACAAAGTCTTTCAATCATTTCTTCTTCTCACTGCAAAAATTCTTCCAGTTTCTTGAACTCTGACTTCGTAAAGCTCGGCACCTGATTCTTTTACTGGCTTTGACAATCTGTTCCAAATTGCTTCTGTTACGTTCTCTACAGTTGAAAGTTTTCCTTCAAGCCATGGAACATCCTTCACAAGATCTTTGTGATCTAGATCGTTTAAAACCCACTCCTGAACAAGGGCTGAAAGCTTTGAGGCATCAAAAACCATTCCGGTTTCTTTATCTTGTTCTCCGATTACAGAGACTTCTAAAGTATAGTTATGACCATGATGATTCGCACATTTACCAAATACTGATATGTTCTTTTCAGGTGACCACTCAGGGCGATATAGCCTGTGAGCAGCAGCAAATTCAAATGATTTTCCGATAGCAATAGCCATGTCTGCTTAATTTCAGCATAAATGGCTTAAGGTTGCACGTTTCTATAGAGAAATAGCTACTCTTCTTATCGCCTCTCCAGCCTCTTCCTGGACTGTTGTAGAGTCTTGCTGTTTTTGTTCTATAATCGTTTTGTAAGCTTTATAGATTGTTTCAATAAGCTCTATTGTCTTTGTGATTCGTTTCGCATCTCTATAAAGATTTGCTTCAGTTAAATAGAAAAGCATGAAATCATAAAGCCTATCTAAGTCTCTTGCTATCTGACCACCTTTTTCGAAATCCAAAGTGTTCATAAGCTCAGCTATAATAGCCTGGCCTTTATTTAGATATTTGCAGAATTTAACTATGTCGTTTTCTTCTAGACCTGCTCGTGATTGTTTCAAGAACTTAATTGCTCCCTCATACATCATGAGGAGAAGTCGTCCTTTATCCGTGGTTGTTACCTGAACTGTCTGATACGCGTTGTGGGCTTTACCGTACATATCTTTCCTCTTAGGAACCATTCCCGGTTCCCCTTCTTCTTAAGGAAAGATGTCGGCCTAAAGCTCTAATATCTAAAGCAGAAAATGTTTTACTTCAAAATCTGCTTTAATTACAGCTACTTACAGAGCTTGGGTACTGCTCGATTTCTTTTAAGCTCTTAGAAAGCTCTAATTTTGAGCGTTTCAGTAACTTAGCCGCAGCACTCTTATCACCAGTTAAAGATCTAAGCTTCTTGATGAGCCGTTTTGTGGCTTTATGAAGCTCGGAGGCATTAAACTTGTATGTAGAGATCTGTGTTACGTTACTAACCTCTACACAGAATGGAGAAGGATCACACTGCTTAGTGAATGGAGCAAGATCAACCCATGCTATCTTCCACTGATTGTCGTAGAGCTTCTTAGCCTTCTTCTCTTCAAGTTTTGCGAAAGAAACGATATCAGTTCTATTTCTTCCAGCTCGTCTTAAATTTTTAGATGCCAAAGATACCTTACGGAGCTGATTAGCAGCATTTCCATCAAGTGCAAGAATCAATGCAGTCTGATCTTCATCTGTACATGTGATACAAGAAGTTCCATCTCCTTCACATACACCACATCGATCACGCCCGTTTGGACAATCATCACATGGCTCAGTTGAAACCTGACTTTCACACTGTGAGGTGCTTCCATTACCAGCATCAACGAACAGGTAAACCTTACAGCTTACAGGGCTTTGATTCTGGTCGTATGGAGTGAATCGTAAGAATGGTAGTAACGGATCCTGTCCTGGAATTATTACACCATCAAGACAATCTGTATCCCAAGTGTAATCAGCAGGAACATGTGAGCCAGTTCCATTTAACTGAACTTCAACTGGGTTCTCTGTTACACAACCTAAATTGTACGGTCCTCCAGCATCACACTGAGGAGTAAATGGAGTGTTCGTAGGGGTTGGGGTTGGGGTCTCTGTAGGAGTCACCGTTGGAGTGCTTGTAGCAGTCGGCGTTGGTGTCTCTGTAGGAGTTGGAGTTGCAGTGTAAGTAGCCGTTGGTGTCTCCGTCGGTGTGGGTGTTGCCGTATTAGTAGCAGTCGGTGTTGCTGTTTCGGTCGGCGTAGGAGTACTCGTATTAGTTGGAGTAGGTGTAGCCGTAAAGGTTGGCGTAGCCGATGGTGTATTTGTAGGCGTCGGGGTGTTGGTGTTTGTTGCAGTCGGAGTTGCTGTCTCAGTAGGAGTAGGAGTTGCAGTGTTAGTCGGAGTGTTAGTGCTTGTAGCCGTTGCAGTTGGAGTAGCTGTATTTGTAGCTGTGAATGTAGGCGTAGCAGTCGGCGTTGAGGTAGGCGTTAACGTCGGGGAGTTAGTAGGTGTATTTGTAGGCGTAACAGTCGGAGTAGCAGTGCTAGTAGGAGTGTTAGTTGCTGTAGGTGTAGGTGTTGGGCCAGGACATGCTGGACCAAAGGTTGTTAAAGTCTCAAAACCATTTCCGGCTTTGAATACGGCTGCGGTAGTAACTTCTGGTAGGAAGTATCCCTGGAGAGTAACAGTAAAAACTTTTGGGAAAGTAAGATTTCCAGGAAGGTTATCCCATTTAATCACCCATGGATGACCTGTAGAACCATCAGGGCCAATCACCATATCACCTGGGCTGCCTGAAACTAGCATATTTGGCTGAATGCAGGTGCCTATAACTATATTAAAATGACTTAAACCTGGAGGATTTCCGTTCCAAGCAACTGTCCAGTTGAAAGTTGTCCTATCTAAATTTGAATCGTAACTTGTAGAGAAATTAGTAATTGAAAAGTTTTGAGCAAAAACTGTTGAAACTGTTAAAAGTAGTACCGCTAAAATTCTCATAGGATCCCCCAAGGTTTTTCAAAGCTCAATCAAACGATGTTAGTTTAGATGCACGGTCTTCTGAGCTGGGCGAAAAATACTCCTAAAAAAAACCTGAGTCAAAGGTTGGTGTAACTGGCTGGATTTATTGAGTTAAAAATGAACAAAAAATAACGAAGTTGTTACAGGTACTATTCCCCACGTCCCCTATCTGCGTTTTCAACTTCCTTAACTTCGCCATTTTGAAATCCTAAGAAAGATAACATTTGGTTCAGTAAAACTTCGTAATCTTTTTTATCAGCTAAGTTTAATCTGTACTCATTTATTATTTTAATCTGAAGCTCTTTCCACTGAACCCAAGCTTCTTCTGAGATCTCATCATATATTCGTTTACCTAAGGGCCCCGGAAATGGTGGCTTGTCTAAGCCTTTAAGATCTTTTCCTAGTTTCTTACATGTAATTATTCTTTCTTCCATGTAGTGATTGTAACTAACCCTGTGAAAAACTCCACAGTTGTCATGATTTTAGGATATAATAAAGGAAATGCTTCGTAACGGAGTTCCTGCTCCAGATTTTACACTTAACAACTACGATGGCGCTCCTTGGAAACTAAAAAGTGCCCTAGGAAAGCCATTAGCATTAATCTTTTTTCGGGGAAGATTTTGCCCCACATCTGACAGATTTCTTGCAGCCTATCAGGACATAATGCCAAGACTAAAAGAGCTAAAGATCTCACTTGTGGCTATCAGCTGCGATCCATTAGAAGAACATAGATATTTAAGAGATGCCTTAAGGTTATCGTTTCCACTTCTTAGTGACCCAAACTTTTCAGTTTGCGGAGCCTATGGTCTTTACCGTGTAGAAAGAGGAAACGGAGGCTCGTTCTGTGAGCCAGGGGTTGTTGTAATAGATAAAGATGGAAGGGTTGCTTATTCAGTAATATCATCGGGCCCTAAAGGCCTGCCATCGCCAGGAGATCTACTTCCTGTCCTTTTATATATGTTTACCCATGAGGGGCGTTACTAGAGCTGCTTATGTTTTTGAACACAGAGTACCCACTCTGAGAAACTCTGTGTACCCCTGCGTTTTAAATATTATTATAAAGACCCCTTACCACTAAATTTGCGCTCAGCTCATCTTTTGATTAGATTTGAAGGACTATGAGTGATGCATTAGACGAAAGAAGAAAAGCGGCAGAAGAGCAATTTTTTGAACAACAAAACAAAGCTGCTCTAGAAAGACTTAAACAAAGATCTGAAGCCAGAAAAAGCCCAATAACTGGAAAGCCAATGAAACAGCAAACCTATATGGGTGTAACTATAGACTACTGCGAAGACTCAAAAGGGGTCTGGCTTGATTCAGGAGAACTTGAAGAGATTATCGAAGCTTCAAAGAAGGATTCTTCTTACTTTGGTAATTTATTTTCAGGACTTTTCAAGAAGAACTAACGCTTCTCAATCATCTGCTCTAGTGATGCTCTTAAGTCCTTTCGTTGAAAGGCCATTTGCGGAGCTGCCTGAGATGGTTGCTGAGATACTTGAGCCGACTGCTTCACTACGCCCTGAGCAATAGCATCATGACTTTGAAGAATATTTTCTTTAGCTGTCTTTAAGGAGATCTTCATCCCGGAAAGTGCAGATGTTGAAAGCCTTCCAGAGCTATTTGTAATTAATTCCTCTAGCATAGAGATTAAATCAGCTGTATCTAAAAGAGTTTTAAGTGAATTTGTTTGTTCCATACACCACCGCTAAAAAAGAGTTCTCGTTAGTAAGATGCACATTTAGGGCTTATGGTTTCAATTTTTGGCTTATTTAAATTTGAGGACTGGCTTACTCCTTCGCTAACTTGTCCTACGCAGCCTTGGCGAAGTAGGAAGCTACGGAGGACAAAAAAGCCAGTCCAGACAAAAAATTCAGACCCACTTTTATTCTCAATTTGGGCAGGACTTCAAAGAAGCTTTTTTAATGAAAGAGAAGACCTTTTAGATTATGAGATACTTTGGAGTGTAAGAAGGCAAAAGCGTGTTTTAGCCTCTATAACTTACAAAGATAAGAGGGTCAGGGTAGCAAAGGAACTAAACCACCCTGATTACGTTCAGTTACTAGAACCCCTGCTCTACCATGAAATGTGCCATGCAGTATTAGGTGCTAGTGTAGAAAAAAGAAATGGAAAGCGTCTTTGGCATGGTTCAAAATTTAAACAGCTCGAAAGACTACACCCTGGCTCTAATTTACTTGATCAGTGGATCAGAACTGGTGGATGGCTCAGAGCAATAAGACGAGATAGAGCACGGAGATGAAAAGAAGAGTTTTTTTAGGATCCTTTGGGTTAGGTGCTCTAGTTTTAAGCACTAGTTCTGTTACTAGTTCGATCCAAAAATCAATTACAAAGATCAACAACAATAATTTCGCTGGATATAGAATTGGATATATCTCTGACATTCATCTAAGTGGTGCTACAACGCCAAAATTCCTTGAAGATGCATTAAAGCAGATAAAGTGTGATCTTTTAATTCTTGGTGGCGACTACACCTGGATACCTGAAAAAGATGGTCGAAGATTTTTTCATTGGAGAACTGATGAGTTTAAATCAACTAATTGGAATGATATTCCACTAGTCCTTCATACAAAGCTGTTAGAGATTCTTGAAGCTTATGCTCCAAGAGATGGGATTCTAGCTATAATGGGCAATCATGACAGAAGATTTGGGGATAATTTGTGTATTGATACTTTAACTAGATCGCAAAAAATCAGATTTCTAGTCAATGAATCTGTTACACTTAAAAATGGATTAACAGTTGTTGGAGTTGATGATTATTTAACTGGCTTTCCAAAGCTTCCTCCCTCAATAGATCAGAGTATTCTTGTTGCACATAATCCAGACTATTTCTCTGACCTGCCAGAGATTTCAAAGTTTTTATTTTGTCTTTCTGGACATACTCATGGTGGACAGATTCAAGCGCCACTTATTGGCCCACTTGCACTAAATATAGTTGATACAAAGTTTATTGAAGGCTGGGTTAATCACAAAGGCTCTAAAGTTTTAGTCTCAAGGGGGCTAGGAACAGTCGGGTTGCCTCTTAGAATCAACTGTCCGCCTGAGGTGCATGAGATCGAATTTGTTTAGAATCTGATGATATCCCCATCTTTAATCCCAATTTCCTTAACAGCTCCGGCATTTAGCTCGATCACATATTTGCTTGGTTTACCTATAGTTCTTTGATCAAGCGTCATGGGAGGAACATTTTCTAGTATTCCTATTACCTTTTTATCTTTATTCAGGAAGATCATATCTAAAGGGATATAAGTATTCTTCATCCACATTGAATTAATTCGATCTGTTTCATTAATGAAGATCATTCCGCTAGATTTTGGAAGCTCTTTTCTAAACATCAAACCTCTAGCCTGCTTGTCAGGAGTATCAGCGATTTCAAGGGTGAATTTTTGATTTCCTATTTCGGCTACAAGTGTAGGGGTTAGACTTTTTTGATAAACATAAAACCCAATAGATAAAAGAGCTGCTAACCCAATTATTAATATTACGTCTCGTCTATTTTTCTTTCTTTGTCGTTCGTTACTACCCATAAATTTTATCTCCCTTGGGGGTCACCCCTGGGAGGCCTGACCAGACAAATGCTAGCAGCTGCCTGGTCAGGCCTTCCGGCCTGACCCCCAAGTAGCCTGACCCCCAAGCATCCTACAACTTCTTAATCGCCTGAATAAACTCCGGCACCGCCGTAAAAAGATCGGCAACTAGTCCATAATCCGCAACTTCAAAAATTGGCGCTTCAGGATCTTTGTTAATTGCAACAATAGTTTTTGAGTCTTTCATCCCTGCTAAATGTTGAATTGCTCCTGAAATTCCAACTGAGATGTAAAGCTTAGGAGCAACAACTTTACCTGTTTGCCCAACCTGCCAATCATTTGGGGCATACCCAGAATCAACCGCTGCTCTTGATGCACCAACTGCTGCCCCTAAAGAATCAGCAAGCGGGAACATTACACTCTCAAAATTTTCTTTACTTCCTAAAGCTCTTCCACCACTAACAACAACCTCTGCATCCCCTAGTTCAGGTCTTTCAGCCTTAGCTATCTCATATCCAACAACCTCGCCTCCAGAATCACTGACAGCAGCTAGAGAAACTTTCTCAGAAACAGTTCCTGTTTTTTCAGCAGCAGCAAAAGCTGATGCTCTAACAGATATAACTTTCTTATCGGAAACGATCTCAACCTCTGCTATAATATCTCCTGCATACATCGGTCTTTTAAAAACTAGCCCAGGCAAAACATCTAAAACTTCAGAAGCCTGCCCAGCTTCAAGCTTTGCAGCAACTCTTGGAAAAAGATCTTTTCCTGTACTTGTCGAAGCTCCAACTACTATTGTAGCAGCTGATGCTGCAACCGCAGAGAGAATCGCCTGTTCGTAACTTGAATAAAAATACTTTTCTGGCGTAGGCACAAAAAAAACTTTTTTACATCCATAACTAAGAGCTTCATCTGATTCACCACAAACCACCCCAAATAGCTCCCCTCCTGTTTGCTTTGCGATCTCTTTTGCTGCAGTTAGAGCAGAAAGGGATGCCTTAAGAACCAAATTATCTAGGGTCTGTAAAAAAACTAATACATTACTCATAAAACCTTCGCCTCTTCTTTTAGTGCCTTAACTAACTCCTCAACTGAGCCAACTTTTCTTCCGGCAGTTCGTTTTTTTGGAAGCTCCATCTTTTTCACTTTAACTTTTGGTTCATAAGGAATTCCTAACGAATCAAAGGGGATAATCTCTAGTGGCTTTTTCTTAGCCTTCATAATCCCTGGAAGGGGTGCATATCTTGGCTGATTAAGTCTTAGATCAGTTGTGATAACACAAGGAATTGGAAGCTTTACAGTCTCAAGTCCACCGTCGACTTCTCTTGTAACAAAGGCGCTCCCATCCTTAATCTCTACCTTTGAAGCAAAACATCCTTGGGGAATCCCAAGCCTTGTGGATAGAAGCTGACCAGTTTGGCTTGAATCTGAATCTATCGATTGCTTACCCATTATAATTAGACCGTATTCACCCTTTTTATAGATCTCGGCTAGAACTTTTGAGGCAAGATCTGAGTCGATCCAGTTATCTGTTGTTACAAGAATGCTTGAATCAGCCCCCATAGCCATTGCATATCTTAGCTGTTGCTCTGCTTGGGCCGATCCTATTGAAACCACTACTACTTCAGAGGCTAACCCTGCTTCTTTAATTTTGAGAGCCTCTTCAACTGCAATCTCATCGAAGGGGTTTACTATCCACTTTTCGGTATCTACCCCAGAACCATCAGGCTTAACTTTCACCTTTACCTGGTAATCAGGCACTCGTTTTACAGCTACTAAAATTTTCATTTTAGAAGGATAACTTGGTGATTTACCTGGCTACAAGAAGTTATAACAAGAATGTGAGTGTTTTTTAGCAAAAAAATCGCGATTAGCCTCTTTTTTTGTGTCACACTCCCTACGAAAAACTCATATCTATTAACAAAATGGCCGCACTAATTAAGACTCTCCTATTTCTCATTTTATTCCCCTCATTAGCCCTATCCCAAGGGTACACAGATAGACTAATAGACGGATGGAGGGTGGTAGCAA